>Ga0209582_1000297_pt1 | contig 39270 bp, 30 predicted proteins | sample KloWWTmetKNB5Kit_FD_187176 | JGI IMG/M metagenome (GOLD analysis project Ga0209582, IMG submission 187176) | Active sludge microbial communities from Klosterneuburg, Austria, studying microevolution and ecology of nitrifiers - Klosterneuburg... | ecosystem: Engineered > WWTP > Aerobic digester >...
CGTTATGCGCAACCTTTTTGGGACACCACATTAACTAAACACATTACCTTTGACAGAATAACAAAGACATTTAAAGAAGAGTGAAAAGGACAATTAAGTATTACAGAATCATTTGGCTTAAACACGACTTACCTGCCGGACTTTCCGTTTTTTTTGTTGCACTTCCGCTTTGCCTTGGGATTGCATTGGCTTCGGGTGCGCCACTTTACGCAGGGATTTTAACAGGCATCATAGGTGGACTTATGGTTTCACTCATCAGTGGTTCTCAACTTGCCGTTTCGGGACCTGCGGCTGGCTTGACAACATTGGTTGCCGCTTCCATCATTTCGCTGGGCGACTATAAAATATTTCTGCTTACAGTTGTAATAGCTGGCTTGTTTCAACTCATTCTTGGGCTTTTGAAAATGGGTGTAATTGCCAATTATTTTCCTTCATCGGTTATTAAAGGAATGTTAGCTGCAATCGGCATTATTCTTATCACTAAACAAATTCCTATTGCCTTGGGATATGACCAACCTGATTTTTGGGCAGGCGGAATTTTAAAATTGTTTTCAGGCAAAGATGTTCCTGCTAATCTTGACGGTTTCAGACATCATGTAACTGCCGGTACTCTGCTAATTTCAATTCTTTCAATTGTAATTTTTCGTATGTTACAATTACCATTTGCACATAAATTAAAAACAATTCCTGCGCCATTATTAGTCGTTGTTTTAGGAATAGTTATCAACTTAATTTTTAGTAGTGCAACATCAGGGTTTTCTCTAAAACATACTCAATTAGTAAATATTCCAACGAATATTTTTGAAGAAATTTCGTTTCCCGATTTCACTAAACTTTTCAGCAATACTGAAATATGGAAGGACGGAATAACAATTGGACTGCTTGCAACACTTGAAACTTTGCTTTGTATTGAAGCCATTGACAAATTAGACAGACGTAACCGCATAACACCTATAAATCGGGAACTGGTTGCACAAGGAATTGGAAATATGACTTGCGGACTTTTAGGCGCAATTCCAATGACAGCAGTTGTTGTAAGAGGCTCGGCAAATGTTGACGCAGGAGCAAGGACAAAACTTTCAGCATTCACACATGGACTTTTTCTTTTGCTTGCGGTATTACTTGTTCCATTTCTGCTCAACAAAATTCCTTACGCTTCGCTTGCAGCCATTCTCATTATCACTGGTTACAACTTGACAAAACCTAAACTCTATCGCAATATGTGGAGTTTAGGATGGAAACAGTTTTTGCCGTTCATACTTACAATCTTCGCCATTCTTGCAACAGACCTGCTTATTGGGGTGAGTATAGGCTTGCTGTTATCCACATACTTTATCATTCGCAGTAACTTTAAAACGGAATATAAAATCACGAAAAAGACAATTAATGAGATTGAAACTGAACATATCAAACTCAACTCTGACGTTACATTCCTGAACAAAGTGAGTTTAAAGAAAGCATTGGACGAAGTAGCTGAAAATAGTGTGCTGACAATTGACGGCAGCGAGTGTAATTTTATTGACTACGATATTCTTGAAATTATTAGTGAATTTGAAAACAAGGCAAAGGAAAGACATATAGAACTGCGGTTAATTGGTATAGAAAAAGTAAACGTAACAGCATTACATTGACAATGAAATATGAAACGAGGACACAATTAGGGAAGGACAGCAAGGCAGCGCATAACACGGGTATTGCCAATAGTGGGGCTTGACGGAAGAACAATCAGCAGCGGTAATTCTATTGTGCTGCGGTTCGGGGCTTGACGAACAAAGCCCAGCTTTAGTTCTTATTATTTATCTTTAGCAAAAAGCCAGGCAGTGGTTCCGGCGGACAGGAATTCTATTTCCCCACCATCGGCAATACCTGTCCGTTGGCAGAAATAAGTGGACACACCTCAAACTTTGAAGCTGCAACGCAGGACATTAAGAAACCCTGCATTCATAAGCACTTCAACAGAATATGAAAGAGAAAATTTATAATGCTAACGGCGGAAAATTCTGACACAGCGCCTGTAACTCTGAAGGTAAGAATCTAACAATTTAATTTTTAAAAATGAAAAAGTTTTTTTTCAGTTTAGTTGCAATCATAGGGATTGCTATTTCTAGTTATTCGCAGATTCCTTCGATTGGATTAATGCACAATAAATGTTTAGATAATGGCTTCAAAGCAAGTAGTTCATTCAATCAAATTGTAGCTCAATCAGTTAATTGCTTAAATTCAAGTGGGTTGAACATAGACGAAAAATCCAGTTCTGCAATTGCTGAAAAACTATCGTCTTTAAATTCCTCTAGTAGTCAAGACCTTTATGAAAAATTGCTTTCAGTTTACAAACAAGGGAAAAGCTCTTTAGCTATTGAATATGCAAATCAAATTGACAATATTTTAAGTGTCATTAATGACCTCCCAAATATTGCAAATGAAAATAAGGAACTCTATGACAATGCAATTGTAAAGCAATTTGAGTCTATTCGAAGTAATATTAATAAATCAAAACTTACAAACGATGAGTTTACTCAGCTAAACAATACTATTGATATAGCAATTGGTTCTGCCATTTATTGGCACGATTATCAATCAGGGCAAAACGTGCAAGCCAAAAAATGGTGGCAACAAATTGTTACATTCGTAGGAAATGATGTTTTGGGAGCTGGTGCCGTTATGCAAGTAACTTATTCAGCTTTACCGCCACAAGCCTATGTTGCAGCGGGATTAGCCTGCTCTGCATATAATATGCTTTATCCATAATATTTAAAAATAATTGCAGTGCCAAAACTTGGCACTGCAATTTCAATAATAGAGTTATGAAGTTTAAACTTTTCATCTTGAACATTTTGATTGTAATAAACGCAATTGTATTATACATTCTTTTTATTTTTACAATAGCAGGAGAAATATCGCTTTCAACAATAAAGGGACGAATAGTAAATTTTTCGGAAATACTGTTATTTTTTATTTTTCTGAGCCTATTTGTTCAAATTAAGATATATAATCAAATTGTCTTTTTAAGCATTTCACTTTTCTTGCCGTTGAAGTATGCAACAATAATTGACAAAGGAAATTTTATAGAATGCAAAACTTATTTTTTGGCATTCAAATTAAATGAACAAATATTTTTAAAAGTGAAAGTTTTACAGTTAATTTCCGATTCTTCTACACAAATATTATCCAACAAATATTCTTCATTTCGAATCTCCTTAAATGAAAAAGAAATTGTTGAGTTAAGTCAAAAGCTTAGCAACATGGGATTTAAAATATTGTAGATAATTTGATTCAAAAATATTAAAATGAAGTTTATTGCACTTATTGCTATTCTTTTCTCATACTTTCATTCTAAAGCTCAAAATCTGCAAATTGACACATCTTCAAAAAACAAAAAGCCAGAAATATTTTCTTCAGGATTTATTGATGTAATGAACACCGGGCAAGTAAATGCATCTGCACGTTTCATTAAATTGTATATCGGAGAGCCGGGAAAATTTTCAATTCCCATTTCATTTTATTGTGGAGTAAGCAATAATACATTTCAGGCTTCATCCCCAACAAAAAGCAACGAACAGTTAGTAAGCCAGTATATCAACCCAATGAGCGGCTTGGTCAACATTAGCCTTGACCAAACTGTTTATTTTAAGAAAACAGAAAAACTAACCAAGACGGCGTTCATTTGTCAATTAGGCGAACGGTTATTGAACGGGACACGCATAGGTCAAATCTCAGACCCTCTAACAGGTAAACCTGTAAATTTCCTCAACACGTTTGCAACTGGCGGCTTTTTGTTTCAAACTGGTGCTTGGGAGAAGACCAACTCGAAAAACGTCGGAATATTTTGGTTAACCACACGCTACCATTTTTGTAAATCTTCCCCTAAGTCCATAAAGGAATTTCTGCCCGATATTGAGACTAAGGGAATCTATACTGGCTATTCGATAGGTTTCGGAATAGAAATAAACAAGGTTGTTGACATCAAAGCAATATATTATAAATATCTTAAAGCCCCCGAGATTGATTACGGGCTTCCCATTTATCAATTTTCGTTCAATTATCAAATGCAGAAATGAGCAGTATTCTATCTTACTTCTGCCAACAAAAGTATTTGCAAAAGCAGGGCTGGACAATGAAACATCAACTATGTACTACTATCAGCAGCGGTTCCGGCTGGACGTTCTTTATTCAGCTTTAGTACATATCTTCAAAAGCAGTTTTTCAATTGGGCATTTGTACCGGGCTGGACAATCAATGAATTCCCTGCCTTCGCAAATACTCACCGTTGGCAGAAATAATATCGCAACATTTCAAACTTCGACAGTATAAAATCAGGACATTAAGAAACCCTGCAACATTAATTACTTCGACAGAATATGCAAGAGCGAAATTTTAACTGCTAACGGGCAGAACAATCCGACACAGAGCCCTAATCTGAAGGTAGGAATAACAACATTAACTTATCTAAAATGAAAACGACTCTTATTCTCTTTGTGCTAAGTATTAGCCTTTATTCATGTAAAAAGATTTCGAACCGACCCGATAATGAACCGATTTCGAAAGAAGATTTTATAAGTAAGACTAAAAATTTACTTGGTGACAACAGAAATTCATTAAGCCGAGACACATCAAATGAATTTATTGATTATTCTACGACCACATATTATGATATGTATAAAGATACAAATACCTACCAGTTCTACTATACGAAAATTTATAACAATGGAATAGAAAGTGGAGGTTTAATCAGTCTTCTTCTTGAAGATAGGCGTGTCTTTCATTGTATTGTAAAACCAACGCAAAATACCGACGGTAGTTATACGAATCATTTTACTTCGTACGATAATGTCGATTTAGGCTCAATTACCGTTGATAGCGGGGTTGTCATTAATTCTACAATTGAACCAAGTAGTTCATCTGATGGCGGGAGAACTCAACTTGAGAGGTCTTGGTGGTCATGTACACAAGATTGTGTAAGCGATGCCCATATAGCGTGCTTTCAGAATACAACTTGTCAAACATTGTTAATGGCTACAAATGCAGGATCTGGGTTTGCTCAACCTCGTGGCGTTGGTGCTGGCTCATTTTCAATTTCTGTTGCATGTGGTGTGTCATGTATCAGGAATAGTAATTTGGATTTACTTCCGCAATATTAGAGCTTATGAGAAATTCAATTGACATTATTTTTTCTGTTCTACTGCTAATAGTCGGCATTTCCTTAGTGGTCGAGTTTTTCGACCCCAAAATATATCAATACAAATGGATGTTCATAATTAATGGAATTATCCTAACAGTATTAGCAGGGTATAAATTGATGAATAGAAAAAATGTAAAATAGAAGTTTACAAAAGGTTGCGGGCGGACAATTAACCGCCTGCTTCCTTTAGCAAATTATAATCTTTGCCATACTTCTGCCAACAAAAGTATTTGCAAAAGCAGGGCTGGACAATGTAACTTCAGCTATTTGCAAGCATCAGCAGCGGTTCGGGCTCGACGTTCAATGTTCAGCTTTAGTTCTTAACTTCAACAACTTATTTTCAATTTGGCTTTTTTACCGGGCTGGACAATCAATGAATTCCCTGCCTTCGCAAATACTCGAACGTTATGTGCAACCCTGTCGGACACTCCCAAATAGTATGAACAGAATTTTGCCAATACAATTTAGTAAAACAGACAAGAGAATTGCTTTTGTCTTGACACTGCTTGTATTAGCTTTTATCGTACTTACATTGATGCAAGACTTTTTACGGTCAGAATTGAAAAATTCGTCATTCTATTTTTCCGAATCATTTATGTTCAGTTCATTTTGGTGGCTTTTTGCACCTTTATTATTTTCACAATATCTTGCTGTCAGATGGAAAATAACTAAGCAATTATATTTTCATATAACAATAATTCTTTTACCCATTTTTGTTCATTTGATTGCATTTCCGTTTTCAGTTTGGACAATATCCAAGATATTTTATTATCACACTTTTGCATTTCAACAAACATTCAGATATGCTTTATCAGAACATTTATACCTGTTAGCCATAATATACTCCATTCCGGTATTGATTTTTCAGTTTTTTTACAAAAAAGCGATATTGGCAGTTCCCGGTTCTGAAGTACAAAACGAGAGTTCGACAAACCACTTTATTAGCACTATCTTAGTAACTGATGGCAATAAAAAACAGAATATCACCGTATCAGAGATATTGTATTTTTCAGCAAACCCACCTTATATCAATATTCACCTTGAAGGCAAAAAACACCTGTATAATGCGACATTGAGGTCTATTTCAATTACATTAAACCCCGAAAAATTTGTAAGGGTACATAAATCCACCATTGTCAATATTGAAATGGTTAGTTCCTACACCACAAGGCTTAATGGGGATTATGATTTAACAATGAAAAATAATGTACAACTTCGGGTTAGCAGAAATTTTGCAACGGATTTTAAAAATCTGTTTAATAAAACTCATCGCTTGACAACAAAATAACCTCATTTTGCAACATATAATTTGATTTACAGTGATCTAATAATGAGATTTGCTTAAAAATATTTGGCAATGGGAACAAGAACATTTTTTCTTTTTTTAGCAACTTCCATATTACTAAGCTGTAAAGGACAAAGGGTTGGCGGAAATTTTGAAAATAGTGAGTTTACTTTTAATGGTATTACAAAGGCAATTAGTGCTGTTGATACAAGTTCCGGTTGGACTCAGAACGGGCAAAAAATTCTACTTACGGGAATAGCATATCATCAAGATGGGATAACACCAGCACCAAATGTTCTTATATACTACTATCAGACAAACATAGAAGGAAGGTATGTACATAAACCCATGGAAAAACGGAGTATGCCGCCAAATGAAAAAGGGCAAACTCACGGATATATTCGTGGGTGGGTAAAAACTGATTCATCAGGGAGATATTTTATATACACTGTAAGGCCAGGTAAATATCCTACAAGGGATTTCCCAGCTCACATACATATGACCATTAAAGAACCTAACGAAATTAATGAGTACTATATTGACGATGTTGTATTTGATGATGATAAATTGCTGACAACAGCCTATAGAAAAAAAATGGAAAACCGTACAGGAAGTGGAGTTGTAACGATGGTTAAACAAAAAGATTCTCTGTTAGTTGGGGAAAGAAACATCATTCTTGGGTTAAACATTCCTAACTATCCTATAAAAAACACAATTGGAATCAATTCGGGAAAAAATATAGGTGAAGATGTATTTTCTTTTACGCCATTCCATGCATGGGGGCCTGATAAAGGAAGTAAGGCCTGCCCTATTTGTAAGTATGGGTGGTATCATGGTATTCTATACTTTGTTGGTAACAATCCCAATTGGAAGGATATAAAAGAATGGCTTACATTTTTGGAATCTGAAAGCAAAAAGCGGGAAAAATACCTGAAAGTTTATTTTGTTTACGGTAATGAATCAAACTATAGCAAGGTTAATAGGGAAAAAGAATTAGAAAATTTGGGAATAGAATTAAAACTTGAAAAAACAGCACTAACTTTTGTCCCTTCTTTTTCTGATACAGATTCTGACATTAGAGATAGTAAAATAAATCAACAAGTTGATAACACAATCATACTATTTAAAAGAAGTAAGATTATTGGAAAGTTTGTAAACTTAAAACCAACACAAGACAACTTTAAACTTTTATCAAACAGGCTTGATGAAACCATAAATGAATACTTTTACTTACATTAAACAGGAAAGCAAAGCCTTTTAAGAAGGGTGTGCACATAACAAATGTATTGCCGACAAATGGGGCTTGACGGAAGAACAATCAGCTGCAAATCGCTATTATACTGCATCCTGGCTTGACAGAATTCTGCTGGGCAGTTAGTTGTTAACTTGTACTTTTAATCATTATTCGACTGCAGTTGCGGGCAGACACAGCATCAAATATCCCATCTGCGGCAATACTTGGTCGTTATGTGTCACCCTATTGAGCATCCTACACATATACAATCACCCATGACTTTGCCACCCGACCCCACGCTATTTTTAGCACATTGTAAGACAAACAAAACCTCGATACAAAGCCATTTTTAATTCCTGCCCATATTGGTACATTGAGGGTTTGCCCAACCGCACAGGCCAACAGAAAAGCAAATCCCATAAGAGCCAATTTTCCACCACATAAGAAGATTTTCGCCAAAATGAAATTTCTAAAAAAATGTAAATCTGACCAAAATCATGGTTCAATGTAACAAAGGTTACTTATCCCGGTAAAAAGCGCAACTATATTTGTGAGTGAACATTCACAAACATTAAAACTAAAATCATGAACGGAAAAAATAACATCGCCATCGGGTTCCTTACAATGGGGGCTTTTATGGCTTACGGGTTCCTCTTAATTTATTTAAGGGATTTTGCACCCGGCAAAGCAGAGTGGGTAAACTCTTATAGTACTGGAAAACACTTTGAAAGCAGGTTAGCCCATGTGCATGGCAACCTCTTTGCCTTCCTGAATATTCTAATAGGCTATTTGCTACTGCGCTTTAGAGATAAACTTAAAAGTGTAAAGGCTATTTCCTGGCTTGCCCTAACGGGGTTACTGATGCCGATTGGTATTTTATCAGAAGTATATTTTGGCCTTCCTCCTGCTTTAGTGTTAATAGGCGCTATTGCCATGACAGCTTCTGTAATATGGCTGGGTATTTCTTTTTATAAAATGAGACTTGGCAACACAGTTTAATGTGATGTAATAAATAAGATTGTAACAATCAATAGTAAAACTTAAAAAATCGCAATATGAAAAATTTAAATGCAATTGGACTTGATGACGCCAAAGCAGCACAATTAGCCGAAAAATTGAATACATTACTGGCTAACTATTCTCTTTTTTATCAAAACACAAGAGGCTACCACTGGAATATTAAAGGAGACAAGTTTTTTGAACTCCATTTAAAATTTGAAGAACTGTATAACGATTTATTGTTGAAAGTTGATGAGGTCGCCGAAAGAATTTTAACCCTAGGTCATTCGCCCAATCACAATTATTCTGATTATAAAAAAACTTCAAAAATTGCTGAGAGCACCAAGGTATCGGATGGCATTACAGCGGTTAAGGAAATTTTAAACTCTTTTCAAACTGTAATTCTATTGCAACGGGAATTACTTTCTTTATCAGACGAAGCCGGTGATGAAGGAACCAACGCTTTAATGAGTGACTATATCAGGATGCAGGAAAAATTAGTTTGGATGTATTCTGCATTTCTTAACAAACAATAATTTGAAACAGTGGCAGGTTTAAACTGATTGTTCAAAAAAATAAATGTAATGGAAATTAAAGTACGTCAATTAGAAATTATTGAAGCTGCAGGTGAAATTCTCACGGAATCAGGTCTTGCAGGACTTACAACAAAAAACCTTGCTGCAAAAATGGGCTTTGCGGAGAGTGCCCTGTACCGCCATTTTAAAGGAAAAGAAGAAATCATCGTTACCATGCTTCAATACCTTGCTGCCGATATGGATAAACGGCTTACTGCCTGTGTTGAAAAATTAGATGACCCTGTGGAAAAACTGAAAGCAGTATTCAATAACCAGTTTGCTTATTTTGAAAAACATCCTCATTTTTTGGTTGCGGTATTTTCAGAAGGCTTGCTGGAAGAAAGTAAAAAAATAAATGCTGCTATTATGCAGATAATGGCAACGAAAAGAAAGCATCTTCTGCCGGTTATTAAGCAGGGACAGTTAGAGGGAGTGTTTGAAACATCAGCTCCCGCCGAGGATTTATTACACATCATTATGGGTAGTTTCCGGCTCCACATGTTACAATGGAGAATGACTGATTTTTCATTTGATGTTAAGAAAAAAGGAAATAGACTGATGGATAGTATTTTGACTTTAATTAAAATATGAACCATAAAATATGAAACGAACATTTATTATAATAATGGCCGTAGTACTGTTTCTGTTTGGTTCTCTAACCCTGTTTCTAAGCGGCTCTGTAATCTTCGACCTGTTTGGTATCAGGGCTAAAGAAGGCAACTATGTACCACTTGTTGTGTGGGCAAATTTCATCAGTAGTATTTTGTACCTGGTGGCTGCGTATGGTTCATTAAAAATGAAAAAGTGGTCAGTTTGGCTATTAGCCGTCTCTGTATTTATTCTTGTTGCCGCTTTTATAGGTTTAAGGATACACATTAACAATGGCGGCTTGTACGAAACGAAAACCGTAAATGCAATGTTGTTTCGTATTGGGTTAACAGTATTCATTGCTGGTGCATCTTATTTATTAATACATAAAACAATTTCAAAAAATGAAACGATTTCAATTATTACTACCTGTTGTACTTCTTGTATTTGTTGCCTGCAATAATCAGGAAAGCAAGAAAGAGGGAAGTCATGACAATCACCAGCAATCAGAAATGAAAGATGAGCAAATGGACAACAAAGGTGAACATGAAGAAACTGCCGCCAAAGTTCAGTTGGATAATGGGAAAAAATGGAAGGCCAACCCCGAAACCATAAAAGGCATCAACAATATGTCATCGCTTGTGCAGAATGGTATTACAGGTAAAGTTGAAGTTGAAAAACTTTATGATTCGCTACAGGTAGAGTTTAAAACCATTTTTGCCAAGTGTACAATGAAAGGAGAGTCTCATAACCAGTTACATAATTTTTTAATTCCGATAAAAGGCCAATTGGAGAAACTAAAAGCTGAAAGCAAGGATGCTGAAATCCTGAAAGAAATGCAGGGCTACCTTTTGACCTTTGAAAACTATTTTGAATGAACATAAAAGATTTGCATACAAAACTAAAACCCGTTTCTGCTATCCCTCATTTTAAAGCAGCAGAAGGAAATATAACGGCTATTCAGATTTTGAATAACCAATTATTAAAAGAACATACAACAAAAACACCTGCCCTTTTAGTTTGTGTAACAGGAGAAGTGGTTTTTGAAAATGAAAGAGGAATAAAAGAAATTTTATTGCCCGGCGACTATGCAAATATTGAGCCGATGATAAAACATTCGGTAAAAGGAATAGAGGATAGCCAGCTATTACTCATCAAATAAAAAATTTGACCAATGAAGTTAGTGAACATTCGCAAACAATTTTTGGTTCTACTGCTTACTGTAACAGGGTTTACCGCAGTACAGGCACAGGTATGGTCCTTGCAACAGTGCATTGATACTGCACAGGTTTACAACAAAGCTTTGCAAATGAGCAGAAACAATATTGCGATAAGCCAGCAAAGAAAAATGGAAGCAAAAGCTAACCTGATTCCTAAAATATCAGCCAATGCAGATTATAAATATTTTACCGATTTGCCAACACAGTTAATGCCTGCATCTATTTTTGGCGGTCCTGCAGGCGCTTTTAAAGAAACACAATTTGGTGTGCCGCATAACATCAATGCCAATTTGCAGTTAACAATGCCATTGTATAATCCGCAGGTGTTTGGGGCTATACAAACAGCTAAAATTGCAACAGAGCTAAGCGATTTGCAATTGCAAAAAACAGAAGAACAAATTTATTTTGATATTTCAAATCTCTATTACAACGGACAACTTTTACTCAGGCAATTAGCATTTATTGACAGTAATATAGTGAACACATCCAGACTATTAAAAAATATGCAATTGCTAAAAGAACAACTGATGGCAAAGGGTGCAGATGTGAGCAAGGTTCAATTGCAAAAAAAACAGCTTGAAACACAAAAAGAATCAGTGACCAGCAAATATGAGCAGGTAATAAATGCATTGAAATTTGCAATGGGAATCTCCCTTGACCAAAACATGGAAATTGAGCAGGAAATTCTCTACGAAAAGAGTAATGAATATTCAAGTACTCCGACAACAGAAATTCGCCTGGCAAATACACAATCCAAATTGTTGCTGAGTGAGTTAAATACATTGAAAAAGAGTAAGCTTCCTTCGGTCTCACTTTTTGGAACGTATGGCAAAACCGGTTTTGGCTACGACAAACAGCCCAATGATTTTTTAAAATTCTACCCCATTGGTTTTGCAGGTATTCAAATAAGCTATCCATTATTTAATGGTACAGTAACCCAACGAAAAATAAGTCAGAAAAAATTGGAAATAAGAAATAGTGAATTGCAGGTACAATTGGTTGCCGAACAAAATGCTATGCAAACCCATAACGCAAAGCGGCAAATGGCAGTTGCACAAAAATCTATTGAAACAAACCGTTCTCAAATTAAGCTGGCCCAAACGATATATGAACAAACTGTACTTCAGCAAAAACAGGGAACGGCTTCTTTAACAGATGTTTTGCTGGCTGATACTGCTTTACGGGAAGCCCAGCAAAATTACCTGTCGGCAGTGGTAGATTATTTGAAGGCTGATTTGGAACTCAAAAAACTAACGAATCAAATAAAAATTGGAAATTAATTATCACCGACATGAAAAAAAAGTCAATCACCTGGAAAAGGATTTTATATATTTTAATCCCTTTGTTGTTGGTAGCAACTATCGCTATTCGCCTTAAAACAAATAAGAATGCAACTCAACAAAAAGTGTATCAATATAATAAAGAGCAGGCCATTAATGTGCAGGCTCAAACAATAAAATTAGAAAGTATTGATGCCGTATATTTTTATACAGGCACATTTGAACCAAATAAAGAAACCAAACTCAGTGCTGAAGTACAGGGAAAAATAAATGCAATTTATGTGGATGCCGGCAGCAATGTAAAAAAAGGGCAGGCACTAATTAAATTGGATGATGCTTTGCTGAACCAGCAGTTGAACACGGTAAATGTACAGATACAAAATATCACTTCGGAAGTTGACATTCAATTACAGGCAAATCAAATACAAATAAATGGGTTGGAGGATGATGTAAGGCGTTATAAAATTCTTGTTGCGGCAGATGCCATCCAGGGAATTCAATTAGAAAAAGCGGAGTTGCAATTGCAAACTGCAAAAAATCAACGTAGTACTATTATGCAAAAATCATCGCTTAAAAATGCACAAGCCTTGCGGGCAAGCATTATAGCACAACTAAATAAAACCACTGTTTACGCACCTTTCAACGGTGTGGTAACTGCCAAGCTAAGTGAGGTTGGCGCTTTTGCATCGCCCGGCATTCCATTGCTGCAGGTTACAGATATAAGCCAGTTAAGATTTACGGTTACTGTTCCCGAAAACGATTTAAAATTATTTGATTACAAAAACAGTTACGAAATTATTGCAGATGCAGCTCCTGAAATTAAGCTACAGGGAAAAACTTCTTTGATAGGAAGCAAAGCAAATGCCGGCAATTCATTTCCTGTTCAGTTTACCGTGAATAATGTTTCAAACCTGGCCATTAAATCGGGCATGTTTGGCAAATTGAATTTGAGAAATGATACACCTGAACAAGGCATAGTAATTCCTGCCGCTGTTACTGTTGGTTCAGAAAATCAACCGCAGGTTTATCTTGTAAAAAACGGTAATGCTGTTTTGCAAAATATTACTATATCCAAAAAATTTGAAAACAAAGTGGCTGTTTCAGTGGGGTTAAAAGAAGGGGATGTGATTGTAACAAATGGATTTATTAATCTTTTTGATGGGGCCAATGTGACAATTAAAAATTAAATATTATGAATTATGAAGTGTACTATTTTTTATATCAGCATTCTGGTAATTGCATTATTTACTGCCTGTAACAACAGCAATAAAAATAATGATAGCATAAAATCAGATTATACAAAAATGGGAAATAGTATAGTAAAGAAAACCTTTGATACCTTGCGAAATTCCCTGCAATCCGCAATCAGTCAGTCCGGTTTTGAAGGCGCTGTACCTTACTGTCAAACAGCGGCATATACACTCACCAATATCTATGCTTCCGATTCCATAACAATAAGAAGAACGGCCTTGAAGTACAGAAATCCAGCGAATAAACCCGATACAGCAGAAGAGCGAATAGTAAAAATATTTGCTTCACTAAAAGAACAGGGAATAATAAATGATTCTATAAAACCAATAACAGAGGAAAGTAAAAATGGCGAAGTTCATTTTTACAAACCAATCATGTTGCAGCAAATGTGTGCTTCATGTCATGGTAGTAAAAGCAAAGATATACAACCATCCGTGTGGAAAGCCATCAATACGCTTTATCCTTTGGATATGGCATACGATTTTAAGACAGGCGATTTAAGGGGAATGTGGCATATCACTTTTTTGAAATCAATTAAAAATTAGGAATTACGAATTAAAAATTACTAAAATGAAGTCAAATAATATTATACAGGAAAAATCATTTGCTTTTGCAATTAGAATTGTGAATTTAAATAAACACTTAATTACCGAAAAGAAAGAATTTATTTTATCTAAACAATTACTTCGGAGTGGAACTTCTATTGGAGCTAATGTGGAAGAAGCGATTGGTGCTGTTTCTGATAAAGACTTTTTAAATAAGTTAGGTATCGCATATAAAGAAGCAAGGGAAAGTATTTATTGGTTGAAGCTTTTGCAAGCAACGGATTACATTACAAAAGAGGAATTTGAAAGTATTCATAATGATGCTGAAGAAATTTGCAAAATACTTGGCAAAATTCAAATCACAATGAAAACCCGTAATTCTTAATTTTTAATTCCTAATTGGCAAAAGATGAATATTACAGAAATATCAATCAAGCGTCCATCGTTGATAATCGTTCTTTTCAGTGTGCTTGCTTTATTGGGTATTATCGGGTATAAAAATCTCAGTTATGAACTGATGCCCGATTTTAATCAACCGGTTGTAGTTATTAAAACAGCATACCCCGGGGCCGAACCCGGTGAAGTGGAAACTTCCGTGTCAAGAAAAATTGAAGACGCTTTATCCAATATGGAAGGCATAGATTATTTGGTTACAAAATCTTTGCCCAACGCCTCTATCATCATTGCTAACCTTAAATATGGTACGAACCTGGATAAAGCGATGCAGGATGCCCAGCGTTACATCGATAATATCCGCAAAGATTTACCGGCTGATATTTTAAGCCCGGTAATGAGTAAGGTATCGCCGAATGATTTACCGATAATGTCTATCAGTGCCACCAGCAATTTGCCGGTTACCGTTTTCTACCAAAAAATGAAAGATGAATATCTTCCGCAAATACAACAGTTGAAAGGTGTGGCAGAGATTACTATTTTAGGTGGTGAAGAAAGAGAAGTACAGGTAAAAGTAAACCTGGATAAATTGAAACTTTTTAAACTATCCCTTTCGCAGGTGGTAGATGCTGTTAATCGCTCAGGGCTTGATTTACCAGCCGGTAAAGTGCAAACTGACAAAGAAAACAGTTCGGTGAGACTATCAGGAAAATTCACAACGATAGAAGATATAAAAAATGTGCAGGTGGCAATGCCGCTTCCCGGCAGCCCTGTTTATTTAAAAGATGTAGCTACTGTAACCGATGGAATAAAAGAAACAACTTCCATCAGCCGGTACAATGGGAAAAATGGCATTGGGCTCATGTTGAAAAAACAGGGAGATGCCAATGCTGTTGATGTTTCAAAATTAGTTCGCAATAAATTCAAAACAATTGAAGAGCAAAATAGGAATGCAAGTGTAAAGTTTATCATTGCAGACGACAGTACTGATAATACTATTGCAGCTGTTAATTCAGTAGTGTTCGATTTAATTTTAGCAGTGCTATTGGTTTCATTGGTAATGCTTTTATTCCTTCGGAGTTTTAGAAACTCATTAATTGTAATCGTTGCCATTCCAACATCTTTAGTTACGGCTTTTGCTGTGATGTGGTTGCTGGGTTACACACTCAACCTGATGACTTTGCTTGCCATGTCATTAATCATCGGTATCCTGGTAGATGATGCCGTTGTGGTCTTGGAAAATATTCAAAAGCATTTGGATAAAGGAAAAGAAAAACGGGTTGCTGCAATGGATGGCCGAATGGAAATAGGGTTTGCCGCTTTGTCTATCACTTTGGTTGATGTAGTGGTCTTTTTACCAATCCTGTTCTTACAGGTTTTTGTAGCTGATATGCTTAAACAATTTTCAGTAGTGGTGGTAACTTCTACACTTACCAGTTTGCTGGTTGGCTTTACACTTACTCCCTGGTTAGCTTCACGAATTGGTATTAAAGAAGATTTAAAACCAACTAATTATTTCAATCGTTTCCTGCTTTGGTTTGAACAGCAGTTAGATAAATTTATCAACTGGTATGGCTTACAATTAGAATGGGTTTTAAGCCACAAGCTGATATTTACAGGAATAGTAGTACTGCTTTTTGCAATGACGCTAGGCATAATGAAGCAGGGAATCATTGGGAAAGAACTAATTTCTACCGGCGACCAGGGGAAATTCAGGATGGCTTTAGAATTTGATAAGTCAACATCAATTCAAAAAAATAATTTGATTGCCCAGCAGGTAGAAACCTATATTCTACAACAAAAAGAAGTGGCAACCGTATTCAGTAATGTAGGCGGGCCAAGTACCGGTATTGGAAGTCTGGGTGTAGGCTCGACAAACAAAACTGAATTTACCATTCAATTAAAATCAAAAAAAGAACTCAATAATTTAGCTACTGAAGAGTTTATGAAAACACTTCGGGAAGATTTAAAATTAAAATACCCGGCAATAAATTATTCGATGGCGGCCTTGGGATTAATTCCACGTTCTGCTCCCATCGAAATTACTTTGAGTGGCAGTAATCTGGATTTGGTAATGAAATCGGGGAATGAATTAAAATCTATTGTAGAAAAAATACCCGGCGCTGATAATGTCCGGCTATCAGTAGAAACCGGAAGCACTGAGTACAAAATAATTCCTGACAAAGATAAAATGCAGCGATTGGGATTAACAACTGCTTATGTGGGAACAAATTTAAGAACCGCTTTTACTGGCAACGATGATGCAACGCTTACCGAAAACGGAACAGAATATCCTGTAAGGATTTGGTTAGATGAATTTGAGCGAAAAAATTATGATGATGTAAAACGTTTATCTATTGTTAATCCAATGGGTTTGCCCATAGAGGTTTCGCAGTTTGCAAATGTAGAGAGAGATAATTCGCCTTCACTGTTAGAAAGAAAAGACCGCCAGCCTGCTATAACACTTACGGCAGATGCTTTGGGCCGTCCATCAGGAACCGTAGCAGATGAAGTGGTGGCTTATCTTAAAAAAAATCCTTTGACAGATGGAATAAATATGACCTGGGGAAGTGATATAAAACGACAGAACGATAGTTTTGGCGCATTGGGTTCTGTTTTAATGATTTCTTTTTTGCTGATTTATTTAATTATGGTGGCATTGTACGACAATTTTGTGTATCCTTTTGTTGCATTGTTTTCCATTTTGGTGGCAACCATTGGTGCTTTTCTTGCATTGAATTTAGCATTAAGCAATTTAAGTTTATTTGCCCTGCTTGGTTTGATAATGCTGATGGGGTTGGTGGTAAAGAATGCCATTTTAATTGTTGATTTTACTAATCAGTTAAAAGCACAGGGGATGTACTATAAAGCTGCATTGATTAAAGCCGGTAAGGAACGTATGCGGCCAATATTGATGACCACATTGGCAATGGTATTCGGTATGTTGCCTATTGCTCTGGCAAAAGGAACAGCCAGTGAATGGAAAAACGGGTTAGCCTGGGTTATCATTGGCGGGCTGCTGTCATCACTGATACTCACTGTTTACTTAGTGCCGATGATGTATTATGTGGTGGATAGATTGAAAGAGAAATTTGGAAAAAATACTGCACGAAGAAAAACGCCTCAAATTATTACTAATGAAACTATCAGCTAAATATTTTTTCATTTGCAAGGCGCACAAAGCTGACACACAAAAGCCAGCCTTGCAAAAGAGCCTGCCTTGTGCCAACGTTTCCGGGACATACCCTGCCACGGTGGACACAGACATTCAATTCAAGTTACCAAGACGAAGGGCGAACACATAACATGGGGTTTGGCGTTATTGGGGCAGGACGTTGTTATCTTCATCAGCAGCAACATGGCAGCTTTTGTTCGGGCTGGACGTTTTTCAATTTAGCTTTTAGTTGTTATCTTCAACTTCAGTTTTTCAATTGGGCTTCAGTTCCGGGCGGACGATTTTCAAATCCCCCAACAACGCCAAGCCCTGTTCGTTGGCGGTAATTATAAAAGACAGACCTAAACTATGGACATAGACCAAATTGACAATAAAACTTTAAAGCACTTTCCAGCAGGTTCAGGTTGTGAAATAAACTGTCTACACATTAAAATCAAAGACTTCAAACCGATAGTTCAAGAGTTTGAAACCTACATATCGGATACAAGTTGGATAAACAACTTAGATGAAATTTCAAAAAAAGCCTTTAAGGTAAATGCGGAAAAAACCATTAACAAAATAGTGACAGACATTATTGGTGGCATTACCACAAGTGTTAATGAAGATATAGGTGAGTTTATAGTTTCATATTCCGCACAACTTGCTTTAGAAATTGAATATTCTCATCAAAGAATTCCATTAGCAGAACTATTAAAAGAAAAAGTTTTAGGAAACCCTGGATTTGACTTTCATACGATTAGTACTAATAATTATTTAGTATTTGGAGAAGCAAAGTTTAGTTTAGACTCAACTCCAAGAGCAAGAGCTTTAAATCAAATTGAAGAGTTCATTGGAGACAGAGACAATGCTGAACTTAAGTGGTTAGAACCATTTTTAGACCCAACGACAAAAGCTAACATCATTAAAGATGAAAAGGGTTATGCAGCTGCATTTTCCTTAAATGGAGAGAACATAATAACAATTTTGAATAATGCTTTAGCATCTGACCCAATTAAAGAGATTATAAAGCATAAAGAACTTTACTTAATTGCAGTTGAATTATGTTAAGCGAAAACCTTTTTAATCAAACTATTGATTCTGAATTAATCAAAGAAATACTTTTTGATTTCCATAAAAATGGGCCTGTAAATAATAGCCACCTTGAAACACTTTCTTACTTAAAAAAATACAATCCCAAAGCATTCAAAATCTATGAAGGTAAATTGATGTTTTTAATGGGCCTTTTTTATAAAACTAGCGAACCTAACTCATTTTTAGAAGCAATATACAATGCATATGCACAGACTATAATCGAAGAAACTGGACACAACTTTACACCAGTTCAAGCCGATGCTTATAATTCAATTAAGAAGTATACAAACTTCTCATTTTCTGCTCCTACAAGTGCAGGTAAATCATATCTTTTTCAAGAATTAATCAAGGAAACACAAGGGGATATAATCATTGTTTTACCGTCAAGGGCACTATTGTCGGAATATCTAATAAAGGTAAAAAAACTAGTTTCAAACGAAACACTAGTGCTCCAATTTATCGAAATTGTAAATACCAAAAGAACGAAGAACAGAATTTATATAATCACACCTGAAAGAGGGGAAGAAATTTTTAAAAATATTGGCAACCTGAATTTGGAACTTATCCTTTTAGATGAAGCACAAATTTCTGAAGAGGGAATACGAGGTATGAAATTTGACTCATTAGTCAGAAGAATTGATAAAAAATTAAATAACATAAAAAAGGTTTTTACACATCCTTTCGTACTGAATCCTGATGCCCAATTTAAAAAACATAACATCACAAATGATATAGACTCTGAAACGTATAATCAAAAAACCGTAGGTAAAATATACATTGAATATTTAGATGGTAACTTTAAATACTTTTCACCTTTTGATGATAAAATAAAAGGTAGAAACATTGAGGGTAATATCGTAAAGGATGTAATTCTGAATAATGGAACTGCATTAATTTATATATCTAAATCAAAAATTTACGATGGAAGTTTCCTAGAAATATTTTCTGATTATATAGAGTTGTGTCCTGAAATTACCGATAAAAAAAGTCTCCATTACATAAACAAACTCGAAGAATTCCTTGGAACAAAAGACGATAGAGATAAAAACTCCATCTTAATCTTCTTAATGAAAAGAGGTATTGTTATTCATCACGGCTCAATACCATTGAAGGCTAGACTAATTATTGAAGAATTTGTAAATGGACATCACGCAAAAATTTGTTTTTCAACATCTACTTTAATCCAAGGCATCAATATGCCATTTGATATAGTTTGGATAAATAATTTTAGTTTCACAGGTAATGAAGACCAGAAAACACTTAATCTTAAAAACCTTATTGGTAGAGCTGGAAGAACCACAATTGAAGATGATTTTTTCGATTATGGTTATGTCATAGTCGAGAAAAAAAACAAAAGACTTTTTATTGATAGATTAAACAAAGAGTCATCCTTATCAATAACCTCTAATCTAGACAACCAAACAGACCCAAACAATGAAGACTTTATTGACATTGTTGATGCCATCAAGAACGATACTTTTAACGCTGAATTGCAACTTACAGAAAGTCAAATTGAAAGAATTTCAAACGCTAATCTTGACAGTGAAATAGCGTTTATTTTAGATAATTTTTTAAACAAACATCTTGAACCATTGACTGTTAAAGAGTATTACAGGTTAGAAATTCCTCAAAGAAAAAAAATTAAGCTATCATTTGAAAATATTTATAAAGCACATTTGAGACGTTCAGATTTAGCAGACGGTGAAAAAAATGTTTTAAGTACATCCATTCCAATTTTACTATGGCAAATTCAAGGGAAGTCCTTTGCAGAAATTATCTCATTAAGATATGCCTTTCTCTCAGAAAAAGATTATAGAAGAAAACTTAGACGACAATTAATCAGAAAAGAAATATCACCTAGAGAATTTAGGCTGTTACTCTCAAAGAAGAAAGTAAGATTCTCTTGCATTGCTGAATCATTGCCAAATAAAGCTTTTAAAAGACCTGTGCCTCTATTCTCACAAGACACAAGTATTGTTGATATAGATTTTGACAAGGTAATCTACGACACTTATGATTATATTGACAAGGTTCTTTCATTATCGATAAAAGACCCAGTCTCAAGTGCATTTATTCTTTATTTCAATAAAACAGGTGACATTCGAGCACAAGTTTTAAGTAATTATATAAAATATGGTACAAATAATGAGACCGAAATTTGGTTAATCAAATACGGTTTTAGTTTTGACGAAATTGAAAAACTAATTGAGCACATAGAGAAAATAGATGAAACAGAAATTATTTTTAAAGACAGCGTAAATGAATTTATTGAAGACCCTGACAATTTGAAACTTATTGAGAGATACTTATAAAATAACTACCGCCAACACGGGTTTGGCAAAAGTGGCGGTTCAGTGCTCCGCAGACACATTTGTGGTTAATCAAAATTTGGTTCACCGCATCAACATTTGTGCTGAAAATCGCCACCTTCGCCAAGCCCGAAACCGTTATGCGTCACCCTATTGGACACCCTACGCAATTTGAGGTTTCCCACAATATGCACCAAGACAGGCAACCCTTCGCAAAATTAAAAGAGCTGCAAAGCCGACACACAAAAGCCAACTGCACAATTTGCAGCACATTTAATTTTGCCCGACCGCACCCAAGCCCACCCACCACCCCATTTGACCAAGGTTTCCACATCTGTTAATAAATTTTAGGGGCTGACAATTGCTTATTTCAAAATATCATTTTACATTTGACACATATTGTCAAGTCAATATTTTCAAATTGAAAACAACAGGCGAAATAATTAGAGAACAAAGAGAAGTAAAAGGACTGCTTCTTAGACAAGTTGCAGCCCAACTTGACATAGACGTTGCAATACTTAGCAAAATTGAAAGAGGGGAAAGAAAAGCGACAAGAGAACAAATTGCTAAATTGGCTGACATTCTCAAATTAAATAAAGACAATTTATTAATTCAATATTTAAGTGAAAAAATTGCTTATGAAATTGCAGACGATGATTTAGCAAATGAAGCATTAAAAGTTGCAGAAGAAAGAGTTGAATATTTAAAAGCTCACAAAAAAAAATGATGAGAGAAAAGAAAACAGTATTGGATTTATTTTGTGGTTGTGGTGGGCTTTCATACGGTTTTATAGAAGCAGGTTACGAGGTGCTTTTAGGTATTGACCATTGGAAAGACGCAATTACGACTTTTGAAAAAAATCATAAAAAATCACTTGGTCTTGTAGCAGATTTGTTTAATGAAACAGCAAAAGAGATTAGCCAAAAGACAGGAATTAAAAAAGTTGATTTAATTATTGGCGGACCGCCTTGTCAAGGATTTTCGGTTGCAGGTAAAAGAATTGTAGATGACGAAAGAAACAAACTTTACAAGTCATTTGTAAGTTTTGTTGACTTTTATAAACCTAAAGCATTTTTGATGGAAAATGTACCAAACATAGTTTCTATGGGACAAGGTGTTGTAAAAGACAACATAATAAAAGATTTTGAGAAGTTAGGCTATACTGTAGTTTATAAAGTATTAATGGCTTCTGAATTTGGTGTGCCTCAAAACAGAAAAAGAGCTTTTTTTATTGGTACAAAAGGAAAGGAAGAGTTTTGTTTTCCTAAAGCAAATACAACTAAATTAATTCCTTCAAAAGATGCTATTTCTGACCTGCCTGAAAAATCATTACCAGATGGCAAAGATTATTCAGTAAAAGCAAAGTCTGATTACCAAGAGTTAATTAGAAAGGGCTCTAAAGGAATTTACAACCACGAAATAACAAATCATAGTGAACAAACAATTGAAATAATTTCAATTGTACCCGATGGAGGCAATTACAAAAATTTACCATTAGCATTACAACAAACAAGAAATGTACATATCGCTTGGACAAGGTTAAATAGCAATAAACCAAGCTTTACTATTGATACAGGACACAGGCATCATTTTCATTACAAATTCAACAGAATACCAACTGTTAGAGAAAGTGCAAGAATACAATCTTTCCCCGACAGTTTTATTTTTTTAGGGAGTAAAACAAGCCAATATAAACAAGTGGGTAATGCAGTTCCACCAATTTTGGCAAAAGTATTAGCCGAATCATTGAAGAAATATTTATGAGTAGTAAAAAGAAATATAAAATACCTGACGAATACTTTTTTCGTTTGCATCACGTAAGACCACGTTTCAAAAATGATGTGGAAGAAGTTTTGCTGTATGTTGCTACTTCAATTTCGGAAATGGAAACTTTACCCGAAAAAGAATTTAATGCTGACTTAAATAAGGTACTCTTTGGCTTCAAAAAAAATTCTACTTCTACTCAAAAAACTATAGATAATTGGAGAACAGAAATATCTGCATTGTTTGGTTTTATACAAGAAAATGACGGCTATCTTCAACCGAGTAAAACTGCAATCAGATTAGCCGATAATCAGTATTTAGATGAATTCTTTAACTACTTTTTATATTCATTTCAATATCCAGGCGGACACATAAAATCTCATAATGTAATAAAGCAAATTGAAGCAGGTGTAAAGTTTAAACCTTGCAATTATATTCTACAGCTTTTAAGCGAAGGCGAAATACTAACAGGAAAACCTTTTAGTATAACTGCCGAGGAATTGACTCAATGTGCTTATTTTGATTTAAGAGTAACAAGAGATGGTAAACATCCAAAAGAAGTTGCAAAACTCATTTTGAAAAATAGAAATGAGAAGATAGACTACGACCATCATTACGAACAATTAAAAAATGAAAAGACAGGTGCGTTTCCCTCAAATGGCGATGTATGCCGATATGCAGGCGACATCTTGGATTATATGGTTTTGGCTAACTTACTTCAACATAAGGGAACAGGTTACTACTATTATTTGAATGATGAAAATAAGGAAGCGATAAACTATCATTTAAATAATCCTAAATGGTTTAACCGATACGACAAGTTTTACAAACTAAAAGAAATTACCAATCCTCAAATTTCCGAAATTGAGGAAAATTGGTTTTCATTTGTAAATAGTTTCAACAACATTGAAGCATTTGCACCACATTTAGATAAAGCCGAAGCTGAGAGTATTTCAAACCTCATTCAAGAATATTATTCAAGAATGACAGGTGATAGAAAAGTGCCTACAAAAATCATTGGAGATTATGGCGAAAGCTTGATTTTAGCACACGAATATTTACGAACCAAAGACAAAACAAACAGACAGCATTTAATAAATAAAATGCCTACGCCTCTTGGTGTTGGTTATGACATTCAAAGTGTTGAAATTGAAAAGAAGAAACGATATATTGAAGTAAAAACTACCAAATCAAGAAAAGCAATTAATAACAATCGTTTCAAATTAACACCAAACGAATGGGACACAGCAGAAACAATGGGAGTAAATTATTTCATTTATTATTTGATTGTAAACGATAACGAAAAAAACATTTTCGTTATCCAAGACCCAGTAAAGCAATACGAAAAAGGTAATTTAAAAATTGATAAAAACTTAGTTGTAGAATTTTCAAAAACAGCAGGACAATGGCAAAAATTAATGGAAATAAAAAACTAAGAGTTGCTTCGCTTTTTTGCGGATGTGGAGGAATGGATTTGGGTATTCAAGGAGACTTTTCATATTTAGGAAAGCACTTTGAAAGCCTACCATTTGAGGTTGTCTATGCTGCGGACAATGATTTATATGCTACAAATATTTACAACAGTAATTTTTCTCATAAATGTGAATTAAAAGATGTGAGAGATATTGTACCAAGTGAAGTTCCCGACCACGATATTTTATTGGGGGGCTTTCCTTGCCAATCATTTTCAATAATTGCACAAAATCCTCAACGACTTGGTTATAAAGACGAGAGAGGAAAACTTTTTTTTGAAATGGTTAATGTACTCAAAGAAAAGCAGCCACGATTTTTTATTGGTGAAAACGTAAAAGGTTTGCTTTCTGCAAACGAGGGGAAAGCATTCCCAATGATTATTAAAGAATTTGAAAAAGCAGGCTATCACATTCATCATAAACTTTTAAATGCTTCCGAATTTGGTGTCCCTCAAAAAAGAGAACGAGTCTTTATTGTAGGCTTTAGAGAATTTGACGACTATTTTAATTTTCGCTTTCCATTACCTAATACTTTAAATGGAGCTAAGGTTAAACTAAAACAGGTAATAGACAAAAAAGCAAACAAAGACGACAAATGGTTTTTTAGTCAACGAGCCGTTGATGGAATGCTTAGAGTAAGAGAAAAAATGAATAAAGGGCGAGTACAAGATTTAGAGCAACCTTGCAATACTATAAGTTCACATCTTGCAAAAGTTAGTTTAAATGGGACAGACCCCGTTTTGATGATAGACGAACGTTACAGACGACTTACACCAAGAGAAGCTGCAAGAATTCAATCATTTCCAGAGACTTTTACATTAGATACCGTTTCTGAAAATAGACAATACAGGGCTATTGGAAATGCCGTTCCACCAGTTTTAATGTGGCAAGTTGCAAACGCATTGACAAAAAGTTTATTAACGGACACTCCAATAAAAGTAAAGGAGAGGAAAAATATTTTGACAGAAGCATAGCCAACGCTCTTGTTAGCACATTTTCATTTTTAGCCAACACACAAAGCCCGACAAAAATGCAAAAGAGCTACCAAGCCAACGCACAGGGACACACTCTGCTTTGTAGGACACAGAACAAAATTTGACAGACCAAGAAGAAGGGCGAACGCATAACATGGGGTTTGCCAAAATACGGGCTGACGGAAGTTATCTTTGGCTTTTTGTAATTCTATTGTGCTTCATATCCAGCTTGACATTATCTATTTAGCTTTTTGTTGTTATCTTCAACTTCAGTTTTTCAATCATCATCGGTACCGGGCGGACGGAATACTAATTCCCGTACTTCGGCAAGCCCTGTCCGTTAGCCGTCACCCTATAGAAACAGTCCGTAAAAAATATGCATCAACACAATTTAGACAGAGTTCAATTTTACTCCAAAGAGGATGGAGCAGGTGGGCATTACCTATCAAAAGGAGAACAAATTTTAAGAGCCGAACCAAAACAAAATTACACAGACATCAACGAAGTTTTAGAGCTTTATCACATAAAAAAATATATTGACAATGAATGCTATTTGAGAAATTGGACACAGCAAGAAATTGATAATTTCAAACAAAAGGCAACAGCATATGGTAGAATCGTAGGTCAATTTTTCTCAAATATCAATGACAGTAACATAGTTGAATTATTTGAGCAAACTCAACACGGTTACATTCATTCTTTTTGGGAGATAGTTAGTAATCAAAACGTTTTTAAACAAATATCAAAACCTAATTTTAGTAACATCCTTGCAAAAGAGCCCCACTTAATACACGACATCTTAACTCACAAAGGCTTAGTTGATTACTACAATACTGAATTAAAAAACTTTCTATTAAATTATTCTCAAGCGGCAGAAATATTACTTTCATATTATGAGACAAAGGACGAATTTCAAAAAAATCAAACATTCATTCCTAAAAGTTTGACAATCGTTGACAAAGAAAATATTATTTCAAATTATTTGGACTCCACAGATACAAACTTAAATTACATCGGACTAATTGAAAATGTAAGGAATAAAAATGATTTCAAAATTTCAGACAAAACAAGACTAAAAGCTAAAAGGCTACACAAAAGCGAAACAGAAAAATTCTTTACTGACAACAGTGGGATGACTTATGGTGTATCAATTAGTTTTCCTGCGAATGCAAGTAAGATAAAAGATGGTCACATTGATGATAAGCTTGTAGCTCATTATACTTATAGTTTGGACTTTATCAAAAAAAACAATAACCCATATATACTATTTCAAAATTTCAAGTATTTATTTGAATTTATTGACAATCAAAACAGGATAAATCTTGTCAGCAGAAAAAGCCAAATGGGCTTATTTGAAAGAATCATGGGAGTTCACTCCCAAAATGAATATAGGATTGGAACTGGATTTTCCTTATCTGAAATGACATCTCAAGGTCAGATATTTAGCTATAACAAAATTGTTTCTGAATTAAATACATCAATAGAGGATATTTTACATTTTGCTTTTACAATTGCGTTTCAAGAAAGATATGGTTTTGCAGATAATGCTCGTTTTTTAATACCATCTGCAACAAATTCATACTTTGAAAAAGTAAGGCTACTAGCACCTGAGTTTGAGTCAATTTTAAAACAATACAAGCTCTTTGTTGAAGAGGGAAATATTGATTTTGAACTTTTACAAATTTCTTCATCCCCAACCTCAATCAAAGACATACCCAGTCTGAATCGAAATAAATATATTTATTTCAATACCGACAACAAAGAAATGATTGGCTGCTCAAATCTATTTTTTTCCGACCAAACACTCCTTGCTTATGTTGAACCATTCAAAGAGGAAAAATATCACACTTTTTTTGACTTAATTGTAAACGAACAAGTAAGTTTCAACAATTATGAGGAACATCAAAGACCACAATTAAAATACCTACTTGATAAAGGTTTTATAAACGTAGACAACAACGGTTTCATCCAGATTACTAATACCGAAAGGTTATTTGTTTTTAAAGACTTACACGACAATGAATTTGCTTCTTTTTATCGCTATCCTTTGGAATTCCAAAAAGAAGTATTGCAAATGGCAAGCGAGAATATAGTGCTCTTTGAAAGTTCCTTGTTTTCAAAAATAGAACAATCCTATTTCAACTATTTTCTAAACAAAAGTGAGTTTACCAATGGACTAGATTTAAGGAATAGTTACTTACACGGTACGCAGGCAAACCCAGATGAACTTCAAAAACACCAGTATGCTTATTTTACATATTTGAAGCTTCTTATTTTGACTATGTTGAAAATAGACGATGACTTACAAATTTCAATAGCAATAAAAAATGGAACTGAAAGGGCGAACGGCTAACAAACGGTTTTGTACAATTGGGGCTTGACGGAAGATCAATCGGCTGTAATGCAAGTCCAGTCTGCATATCCGGCAGACGGAATGCTGTTGATCAGTAGTTTTTATCTTCAATTTTTAGTTAGTAATTTAGCTTCAGTACCGGGCGGACAGTTGGTCAATTCCCCAACTGCACAAAGCCTCGGTCGTTAGCTGCAAGCGTGAAAAAGACACCGACACGGCAGACAGACTCGAACAGACAGACAAAAACGCTTTACAAAATTTGACAAGTGAACAGGACTTTTAAAACATACAATTGGACAATAGGAAAGCTGACACTCAAAGCCGACCCTTCTGTATTTTTTATTTTCCCCACCGCACATTTTTTTAATTCAATTTTTAGCCAGCCCGCATTGGCACATTTGGTTTTGCCCCGACACACAAGCCGACAAAAATGCAAAACCAAAAGAGCCAATTTTTCCAACGCTTTTTTTAACTTTACACCGTGAAATATTTATCCTTCATATTAGCCGTTTATGTTCTGCTATTGTCAGTAGCACCGAACCTTGTGGAGGACGAGTGTTTTAATGAGCAAACAACGGAGCAAGGACAAAGACAGCAGGACGACCAAGATTGCAGCGACTGTTGTTCCCCATTTATGAGTTGTAATACCTGTAACGGTTTTACCGTTTCCGTGACATCTTTTTCAGTTCAATCATTCCTTTTTTATTCGGACTTAAAAGTTTCTCTTTATGACGAGAACTTCGCTTCTGAATTTTTCTCATCCATCTGGCAACCGCCCAAGATTGTATAATGTTTAGTGCCTTCGGCACAAATTATTAAAGGCGGTGCTTCGCACCGCTATTCATCATTTTATAAACATTATCAATCATTCAAAAAATGAAAATCAAAATCATTTTGCTACTATCCGTAGCATTCAACATAAATAATGTGTTCGGACAGAACACATTCAAAGCCACCATAAAAGACAGCGACACCAAAGAAACACTAATCGGAGCAACAGCTTTATTGAAAGGCACAACCAAAGGAGGGACAGCCGACCTAAACGGGTTAGTAACAATTTCCGACATTCCTGATGGACAGCAAATCATAGAATTCCGTTATATCGGCTATGAAACCCTAATTGACACTTTTACTTTCCCATTAGCAAGCACAGACCCTATTGAAATCCTTCTCAAATCGGAAGCAGGAGAATTAGGTGAAGTTACAGTTACTTCTACACGCAGCTCAAGGACAATTCAGGAAATCCCAACACGAATGGAGTTGATAGCAGGAGAAGAGTTGGAAGAAAAAAGCAATATGAAATCGGGCGATATTCGTATGCTTTTGAGCGAAAGCACAGGTATTCAAACGCAACAAACTTCAGCTACATCTGCTAACGCTTCCATACGTATTCAGGGACTTGACGGGCGATACACACAAATTCTAAAAGACGGATTTCCGCTTTTTTCGGGTGCAGCAAGCGGGCTTGGTCTTTTACAAACTCCGCCACTTGATTTGAAGCGAGTAGAAGTTATCAAGGGTTCGGCATCTACACTTTACGGAGGTGGTGCAATAGCGGGACTTGTAAACCTGATTTCAAAAACACCGACAGACGAAAGAGATTTGAGGTTTCATTTGAACGGAAGTTCGGGCAAAGGTTTTGACCTTAACGGTTTTTATGGACAGCGGTTTAATAAAATCGGCACAACAATTTTCGCTTCACACAACCGCAACTGGGCTTACGACCCTGCGGGCATTGACCTTTCTGCCATTCCAAAATTTGACAGGTATGTTTTCAATCCCAAACTGTTCGTTTATTTCAACGATAAAACTAAACTGAATTTCGGGGTAAATACGGCTATTGAAAACCGTATTGGTGGCGATATTCATTTCATTGAGGGAAAAGGCGACAGCATTCATAGCTTCTTTGAAGAAAACAAAACGCAACGCTATTCAACCCAACTGACTTTTGACCATAGAATTAATGAGAGCAGTTTTTTCAATTTCAAAAACAGTTACAGTTTCTTCAATAGGAAAATTTCTATTCCTGACTATGTTTTTGATGGAACACAGCAAGCCACTTTTACGGAAGCAAGTTACACGAACAGCAAAGAAAAATCTGAATGGGTTGCAGGGGTTAATCTATGGACAGACAATTTTCAGGAAAAGCAATTAGACACGTTTCAATTACGGGATTATAATCAAATTACATTCGGTGCATTCGTTCAAAATTCCTGGAAAGCCACTAAATGGTTCAATCTGGAAACAGGTTTCCGAACAGATTATGTGGTTGATTATGGAATTGCATTTCTACCGAGAATTTCTGCCTTGTTCAAAATTACCAACAAATTTTCTTCACGCATAGGAGGTGGCTTCGGTTACAAAGCTCCAACCATTTTCACCGAAGAAAGTGAGCGAATACAATACAGAAATGTATTACCCATTGACAAAAACTTAAACAAACTGGAACAAAGCTACGGAGGAAATATAGATTTGAATTATCGCACAATTTTGGGTGAGGAGGTTACCTTCAGCATCAATCAACTTTTCTTCTATACCTATTTGGAAAATCCCCTGTTACTTGAAACACAACCAAACAGTTTGTATCAGTTCATCAATTCATCGGGACACATTGACACAAGGGGAACAGAAACCAATATTAAAATCGGTTATGATGATTTCAAACTGTTTCTTGGCTATACTTTTACTGACACCCGACTGCATCAAAACGGAGTATCAATAGAAAATCCATTGACACCAAAGCACAGGATAAATTCAGTGCTGATGTATGAGATTGAGGAAAAATGGAAAGTTGGTTTGGAAGCATATTATTTCAGTCAGCAGAAATTGAGTGACGGAACAACTGGAAAGCAATATGTGATTTGTGGCTTTATGGCTGAAAAACTTTGGGAGAAATTTTCAGTCTATCTCAATTTTGAAAACTTCCTTGACGCTCGGCAAACACGCTTTGATACCATTTACACAGGAACAGTAACCAATCCAGTATTCAGAGACATTTACGCACCACTTGACGGATTTTTAATCAACGGAGGAATAAAATTTAAACTTTAGGATTATGCAAAAGACAATATTCAAAATACAAAAAATGGATTGCCCAAGTGAGGAGCAAATGGTGAGAATGAAACTTCAAGGCTTTGAACAGATAGAAAAACTTGAATTTGATATTCCAAAGAGAGAGTTAAAGGTTTATCATAATGGACAAAAAGACCAATTATTTTCTGCGTTAGAAAGTTTGAACCTTGACACTACATTAATTTCAACAGAAAAAACCGAAGAATTTTTAGAAATTGAACCACACGGAAAAGAAAGAAAATTGCTTTGGACTGTTTTAATCATCAATGTATCCTTTTTTGCCATTGAAATATTTACGGGCTTGATTGCAAACTCAATGGGTTTGGTAGCTGACAGTTTGGATATGCTGGCAGACGGTATCGTTTACGGACTTGCCCTGCTTGTCGTTGGTGGAACAGTTGCAAAAAAAAAGAACATTGCAAAGTTTGCCGGGTATTTTCAAATCCTTCTTGCTCTTATCGGATTTACGGAAGTAGTCAGACGGTTTATTGGAATTGAAAAAATGCCCGACTTTCAGACTATGATTATCGTTTCAATTTTCGCTTTGATTGCGAATGTAATTTGTTTGTATTTGCTACAAAAAGGTAAGAGCAAAGAAGCACATATGCAAGCAAGTATGATTTTTACCTCAAATGATGTAATCATTAACACAGGGGTAATAACAGCAGGACTTTTAGTAAATTGGCTCAATTCAAGCTATCCTGACTTAATTATAGGAGCAATCGTATTTATCATTGTAGCAAGGGGAGCATACAGAATACTACAACTTGCTAAATAGCCAACTCACATAAGCACACACATTTTGCAGCCGCTCAAATCCAGACACACAAACCAAAGCTGCAAAAAGAGTGTGCTTATTTCCAACCCAAGAAAAATTGAATTAAAAAAATTTCCTTCCCCTCTGAAAATAAAAAATACCCGACACGCAAATCCCGACAGAAATTAAATGACCAACTTAAAAACATTGACAGTAAAGCGTTTCAGGACACAGACGACAGAACGCCAGCAGCTAACAGCGGTTTGGCGTAATGGCGGGTGACGTGCTTCGTATGACTGTTTTTCGTAAATTTGAAGTGTGTGCTTCGTATCAACATTAGTGGTGAAAACCGCCACTACGCCAAGCCGCAAAACGTTGTATGCAAGCGGGCAGACCGTTTACTAAGGAGTGACACAGGAGCAATCATCATCACTTTTTCAAACTGTTTTAATTTGCCAACGCTTCTTTGCCGACACACATTTTAGCACATTTGCAGGCTCACAAAACCTTGACACAGACCTAACCTGCAAATCAGCCAAAATCTTGCATCCGCTTCTTAGGACAGTTTTTGCTTCGGGTTATTTTTAAAATATTCTAGCAGCTTATCTTTTGAAGAGTTGCAATAATAATGTGTTATTTGACCATTATCTATGTCACCAAGGCCATTGTTTTTCTTGTCAATGATATGGTCTGTATTCTGTGACTTATTAAAAATTATTCCATCGCAAAATGGACACTTTAAAGCACTTTTTAATCTTGCTCTAATGTTAATGGCGGACTTAGTTTCAGTTGAAAATTCTTTCCTATTTGCTGGTTCCATTTCTGTTTCTTCTCTACGCAAATACTTGAAGTCTTTATGTGAGTTTATGGCATCCCAAATTTCATCTTCCTTTGATATGCCATCTTTCGTTTTGGCCAACAATCCGCTAATGATTAAAACGAATAAGGACTGTATTCTTTTGTAACTTTTATGTCCGCTTCCATATTTACTAACAATCTGTTTAATTATACTTTTATACTTTACAAGAAACTCCTCAAACATTCCACGGATAATTGTAAACTTAAAAAAGTCATCTTTTGTGTACCCTTTTACTAATTCGACAATTGCCATAAAAGCTGTAATCTGGTATCTTCCATCAATACTATAGAAGTAAACAATTGGTGACAATCCTAAAGAGTAGTTTTCATCACCAGCAATTATATCGGCAATCTTTTTTGTTTTTTTTAAGTATTCAAGAGTGGAGTCACCATTTTCATCATCTGCTGGCTCAATATCCTTTGCATTCTTCATTTTTTTCCACTCGACAATCTTTATATCATTGACAATGTTTACCAAATTAAATATTAATTCAAGTGTCTGTGCAGAATACCCCTTACCGGCCATTGGCAAGTCAACCGTTTTTATTGGCGTTTCATATTCTGGTTGAAATAAAAGTTCATTTATTTCCTTTGCCAACAATTTTATTTTGTCTTTAGTATCGGCCTTAAATTTCGACCAATATTCATGTCCGGTTCCTGAATGTATAATTGCTCTTGCTGAAATTGAGTTTGGCTTTTTCCGAGACTTTAGAATAAGTGCTTCTGTATCATTTATGGGTGTAGCTTCTCCGTTTATTTTAAAAAATGAACTTTCGGCAGCTTCGGGAGATTGAGTATTTATTGTTTGAACCTGGATTGACAAAAAAGCTAAGTTTTTTGCAATTCTAATTGTTTCTGGTTCGGCTTTACTTTCATCTATTAACCTTAAATCATAACTTTCAAATGCACCAACCTCACTTGCAACTAACTTTCTTGTTTTGTCGGCTATTTTATATTGTTCTTTAGGGATGTTTCTTTTCCCAAAGAAATTTTCAGAAACAGCCCTATCGCCATAATCATCCATCACCCATGCAATTAAAGCACTCAAACGATGTGCGCCATCAATAACAAAATTATTACCAGACGGCGAGTGCCATAAGATAATGGAAGGTATAATATCATCATTAATAAAACTTTTTATTAACCCAGCAATCCTTTCTGGTTTCCATTCAGACGTTTCTCTTTGGAAGTCTGGTTTTCTCAAAGTTTTTAGCATTAATGAATCAGGCTTCAAATCAGCTTCAAGCCTAATTTTATCTATACTAAATTTTGCGCCACCGTCATTTTTATCATTTATAATAAAAAGGTCTTCTCTTTTTATTAGTGCTTCTAAATTTACGTAAGACATATTCTTATTCTTTATTGCAATATCAGTCATTTTTTTGTTTTTTGGTAAGTTGGACAATTTGGCTCGACAAAAGCACCACACATTTACAAAGGCACACAAGCCCAGACACAGAAGCAAACCTTTGTAAAAGAGTGTTGCTTGCAGACGCTTCCAAAACCCCTCGACACAATTAAAACCATTCCGTTCGACAAATCCGCCTGCATACAACAGGGGGTTTGGCGTTATTGGGGCAGGACGTTGTTATCTTCATCTTTAGCAACATGGCAGCTTTTGTTCGGGCAGGACAAACACCGGTGAACACTTGTTCTTATCTTGTACATCAGCAACGCATCAGCTTCGGTTCCGGGCGGACGTTTTCCAAATCCCCCAACAACGCCAAGCCCTGTCCGTTATCGGTCAGCACTACCAGACATTAGAGGCGTAAAACTTACGTCTAAATAATATTGTGCATCTTGGTAACCATTCCACTTTTCTGCCCTGACCAAATTAATTACATAACTTTTTCTTCCCCCAGGCAGAACACTGAAAAGATAATCCTGTTCATTATTGAAGTAACTTCCTTTTAGAAATCTATCCAGTTCTTTAACTAATTCAATTTCCTTTTTCGGATTATCAACCCAAGCCACAGCAATTAAATCAAAATCTCTGCTCATTGAACCGTGAATAATTAAATTATAACCCATTTCTTTTGCTATCTCTTGCATCGGATTTAATAAAGCCGCATAAAAATGAGGTTTGGTTTTTACTGACTTTATTTCTACCCGTGCCGAACCGATAACATTGGTATTGCCAATATCAGGGGGTGAAGTGCTGCCAATCGGCTGTGGTTCGCTGTTGGGCTGTGGTTCCAGCTTGACATTATCTATTGAGCTATGAATCATAATTTCAACTTTTTGTTTGTTTACTGTACATTTGTTCCGGCAGAAGTTTTTCAATTGCCCTGCCATCGGCAATACCTGAAACGTTGTACGTCACCCTAAACGACATCCTACAAACATTTAAACATCCATGACTTTGCCGACACGACCCAAAGCACCAAGTCAGGCACATTTGCAAGGCACACAAAGCCGACACACAAAAGCCAACCTTGCAAAAGAGCCTGCCTTGTGCCAACGCACAGCCCACCCACCCCAGCGGACGGAATTCTTTTCGGCTTCAAATAAATACATCAGCAAATAACTATACTCAACACCAATGCCCACCCACCACCCAAAAGACAATTAAGCCGTTGTTTTTAACTATTTTTAACCCTTAATAAATTGACAAGACTTAATTATACATGCCAACATTACACTGGATAGGAAAAGATAAGGTTATCAATCATCACATGGACGTTCCTTTTAAAGTTTTGGAACACTCTTATGGCTTTGACAATGGTACTCAAACAGACGCAGAAACCAAAAGCGGGAATAAAATAATACATGGCGACAATTTAGAAGCTTTAAAATCTTTGTTGCCAGAATACGAAGGACGTATTGACTGTATTTATATAGACCCTCCATACAATACAGGTAATGAAAAATGGGTTTACAATGACAACGTTACTCATCCAGATATTAAAAAATGGCTTGGAAAAGTAGTTGGAAAGGAAGCTGAAGACCTTACAAGACACGATAAATGGCTTTGTATGATGTATCCTCGGCTAACATTATTAAGTAAATTGTTAAAAACAGAAGGTGTTATTTTCATTAGCATTGGAGAAGATGAAATAGCCAATTTGAAAAATCTTTGTGACGAAATATTCGGTTACAATAATAAGTGTGGAATAGTTTCAAGATTAATGAAATCAGGAGGCAATAAAGGAAATTATTTTTCACCAAATATTGATTACATACTTGTTTATGCTAAAGACAAAAGATTTATAAGCGACTTTAAAGGCATAATGGATGAAAAACTTGTCAAGAAATTGTATAATCAAATTGAAACAGAAGGAGAGAGAAAAGGTGAGAAATATCGTCCATTTGGACTTTATCAATCATCCTTAGACTCCCGCCCTAATCAAAGATATTACGTTGAATGTCCTGATGGGACACTTGTTATTCCTCCAGGAAATACAATGCCTGTTCAAAAATTAGATGCAGCAAAAGTTTTGCCTGATAAAGAAGATGGTTGTTGGAGATGGAGTAACGAAAGGTATATTACAGAACGTAAAAATGGGAATATCGTATTTAAAAAATCAACCAAAGCGGTTTTGATTGATTCCGAAGGCAAGCCAGCAAAATGGAATATTTATACTAAAATATGGTTAAGCGATAGAGAAGAAAGTGGTCAAACACCAACAAATCTTATTACTGACTTTGAAAATCGACATAGTGCAAAAGAGTTATCAGCATTAGGCTTGGAATTTGATTTTTCAAAACCATCAAAGCTTGTAGAATATCTAATTAATATTTCAACTAACAATAAGAATGCAATTATACTTGATTCTTTTGCTGGTTCGGGGACTACAGCAAATGCCGTTTTAAATCTTAATAAATCTGATAAGGGTGAACGTAAATTTATTTTGGTTGAAATGGAAGAATACGCCAATAATCTAACTGCCGAGAGAGCAAAGCGTATAATACAAGGTTACGGCACCAGTGAAGGCTTAGGCGGAAGTTTTGATTTTTACAAGTTAGGGCAACCAATGTTCTTGGAAGATGGAAATTTAAACGAGTTGGTTGGGATTGAGAAAATTCGTCAATACGTTTACTACACAGAAACAAAAACCCCGATAATAGAAACGAAGCATAAAGACAATGAATATTTCTTGGGCAAACATATTGATACTGGTTATTACTTCAATTACGATGAAGATGGAATAACAACTTTAGACCATACTTTTTTATCAACTATGAAAACTAAAGCAGAGCAATATGTTATCTATGCTGACAACTGTTTACTGACAAAAGAATACATGACGAAGCATAATATAATTTTCAAAAAAATCCCAAGAGACATAACAAGATTTTAAGCAATGGAACTAAAACCATATCAACAGCAAGTAATTAGTGACGTTTCTCTGTTCTTGGAGCAAGTACAGGAAACCAAAGACGTTAAAGAGGCTTTTTATAATTTTTGGGCAACCCACCCAAGAACACCGTTATTTCCGTATGCTGGCACTGCAATCGAGCCATATAAAAATAATATTGAACGAGTGCCTCATATTTGCATAAAAGTGCCTACTGCTGGTGGAAAAACTTTTATAGCTTGTAATGCCATCAAGACAATTTTTGATGCGTTTGATTACGATAAAGCGAAAGCAGTTGTTTGGTTAGTGCCTTCAATTACTATTTTAGACCAAACAATTAAAAATCTTAAAGACACATCACATCCTTATCGTCAAAAAATAAATTCACAGTTCGGTAATAAAGTAGAAGTATTTGACAAGGCTGCTTTGCTTCAAGGAAGCGGATTTAACGCCACTTCTGTAAAAGAGCAGTTGAACATATTTGTTTTAAGTTTTGATAGCATTAGAACAGCAAACAAAGAAGGAAGAAAAGTTTTTGAACAAAACGGCTCATTGCAATCTTTTGAAAGCCTTTTAGGGAAAGAAGAAGAAATCACTTTAATGAAAGTCTTACAGTTTTTAAATCCTTTGGTAATCGTTGATGAAAGCCACAATGCTGAAAGTGATTTGAGTGTTGATATGCTTAAAGAATTTAATCCTTGTTTCATTCTTGACCTTACAGCAACTCCGAGAAAGAACAGCAACATTATAAGTTTCATTGACGCCTTGGAATTGAAAAAGGAAAACATGGTTAAACTTCCTGTTATTGTTTACAACCATCAAGATAAAACCGAAGTAATAAATTCCAGTTTGCAATTGCAAAAACGTCTGGAAATACAAGCAATTGACGAAGAAAAGAAAGGTGGCAAATATATACGACCTATTGTTTTATTTCAGGCACAACCCAAAAACGGAAAAGACTTTTTAAACGAGGAAGAAGAAAAATCAAATGTGCAGAAACTTAAAGAAAAACTTATTGAGTTAAAAATTCCTGCTGAACAAATTAAAATTAAAACTGCAAGCATTAATGAAATAAAAGGAATTGATTTAATGAGCAAAGAATGTGATGTCCGTTTTATCATTACCATTAATGCCTTAAAAGAAGGTTGGGATTGTCCATTTGCTTATATCTTGGCTTCATTAGCAGACAAAAGTTCGGCAGTTGATGTTGAACAAATTTTAGGAAGGGTTTTACGACAACCGTATGTAATGAAACACAACTTTCCATTGCTCAATTTGAGTTATGTTTTAACGGCATCGTCAAAGTTCCTTGACACATTAGACAACATTGTAAAAGGTTTGAACAAAGCAGGTTTTAGCGACAAAGATTATAAACTTGCCGACCCAGCAATGTTGGAAGAAGCAAAAAAACAAGACCCATTACAACAGCTTTCAGTTTTCCCGACTACAGAAACGGCAAAAGAAGATATTACTTCTGATATTGACACAACAAGAATTTCAGTGCCTTCGGAATCCGCTTTACCAAGCACAACCGTTTCTGAAATTGAGCAAACGGCAATAGAGCAAAATGAAGCATTTGAAAAAACGGTTTCCGAAATGGAAGCTACTAATACAACCGTTTTACCTAACGAAATACAAAAGCTTGTGAAATCATACAGCATTAAAGACATTTTTAAAGAACAGGCTGAGCAAATTAATTTGCCACAGTTCTATTTAAAAATCCCTGCAAACGAATTATTTCAACAGCAGGAAAATGAACTGCCATTAGAAAAAGAAAACCTTTTAGACGGTTTTGCTTTAAGTAAAGCCGACACAAATATTGCTTTTGATAGCATTACTTCTGAACTCTATAAAGTTGACTTAGACGAAACAAAAAAAGAGCATACCCCAACATTTGTAAGGCTTGACGGACAAGTAAAAGAAAGCATAATGACTTACATTCTTGACCCATCGAGAAAAGAAAGTCGTATAAAAAACTTTACGAAACGAATAATGGACATTATTGGAAATATGTACCCAATCCCTGACAAAGAAATTGAAAAATACATTAACAGAATTTTAGAAGACTTTAAAGACGAACAGTTTGGCGACTTTGCAAACAATGAATACACATACACAGACAAAATAAAACAGAAAATAAAATCGCTTTCAGAAACTTTTGCTGAAAAGAAATTCAAAGACTTTTTAGACACTGACAAAGTTTTTATCAAACCTTCATTTGAATTACCAAAAAGCATTTCACCTGGCGATACTGCAAAAGATATTACTAAATCTCTTTACGAGAAAGAAGGAAGCATGAATGGTTTTGAAGAACGTGTAATCAATGAAATTGGTAACATGACAAACATTGCTTTCTGGACACGGAATATTGAAAGAAAAGGTTTTAGAATTAACGGTTTTGTAAATCATTATCCTGACTTTATCATTCAGACAAAAAGCGGTAAGACAATTTTATTAGAAACAAAAGGCGACCATTTAGATGCTGAACCTAAAATAAGACTCGGCGGACTTTGGGCTGGTAAAGCTGGTAACAATTATCGCTACTTCATGGTTTATGAAAGACGAACAGTTGATGGAGCATATAAACTGGAAGACTTTATCAATATCATTAAGGACAT
>Ga0209582_1000298_pt1 | contig 39160 bp, 19 predicted proteins | sample KloWWTmetKNB5Kit_FD_187176 | JGI IMG/M metagenome (GOLD analysis project Ga0209582, IMG submission 187176) | Active sludge microbial communities from Klosterneuburg, Austria, studying microevolution and ecology of nitrifiers - Klosterneuburg... | ecosystem: Engineered > WWTP > Aerobic digester >...
ACGCTATGCATCACGATATCAGCGCCCAGGTCCATTGGGTTCTGCAAGAAAGGGCTGGCGAACGTGTTGTCCACGCCCAAGAGGCACTTGTGCTTTTCTACTAACGCTGCCAACGCGGCTATGTCGATGATCTTGAGCAGCGGATTGGTGGGTGTTTCTGCCCAGATCAACTTGGTCTTGTCGTTGATGACTGCAGAAACATTGGCCACATCACCCATGTCCACGAAATGGAAAACGATACCAAGATCGGCGTATACTTTAGTGAAGAGCCGATAGGTTCCTCCGTATAGATCGTTGGTGCTCACCACCTCATCGCCGGGCTTGAGCAGCTTCACGATCGCATCGATGCTGGCCATGCCGCTGCTGAAACACAACCCGTGCTTACCATTTTCCAAAGCTGCAAGCGCATTCTGCAAGGCGGTGCGTGTTGGATTGTGCGTGCGACTGTATTCGTAGCCCTTATGCACACCGGGAGCGGTTTGCGCGTAAGTGCTGGTCTGGTAGATCGGGGTCATAATGGCCCCGGTTGCAGGATCCGCCTCCACACCTGCGTGGATGGCCTTGGTACCGAATTTCATGGCTCGTTCGCGCATTTGGTGGCGCCGCCGTGAAGGTAGCCTTATGGGAGCGGGCGAAGATCAAGGCGGAGCAGTTGCCCAACCTGGCCTACTGATCCACCAATCGCTACCCAAAGCTCGCCGAAATAAAACACACGTTCCAATGCCCTTCGAGCAGAGACGATCCAGAGTTCGAAGGGTGGACCCTCTTCTACTTCCCGGCCGTATTCCTCAACCACCGTGGCAACACGATCGTGCCTATGAAGAGGTAGAGGTAATAACTGAGTATGCGCCAGATCACAGCCAATGCACCAATATAGCCCACGGCGGGCAAGAGGTCGCGGAAGAAACCACTGAAGGCCACCTCGGCAACGCCGCTGCTGCCGGGTGTGGGGCTTATGAGCAAGATCACCCACATGATCAATTGCCTTGCATAGAGCAAGAGATGGTCGCTCACGTTGAAGAATGCAGCGCAGATGAAATTGATCACCAAAAAGCGGGAACCCCAGGAAATGCAAGTTGCCCCGAAGGCCTTGGCCCAAAATCTCTTCGGCTTTCCGCGTAGTTCAACCGAGGTGGTCACGATGTCATCACCCACCCGGATCACGGCTGGACGCCAACGCACAAGAAAGGGCAGTTTGAATATCCATAGCAAAGCGAATTTGAATGCCCGTGGCCGGAAGAAGACGGAATAGGTCACGGTGAATACCATGGCGAGGATGAAGGCATAACCGACCCAGAAGATCACCATGATCGGAAGGCCCCAGAACGCATGGTCCAGTTGAGCGGGGAACAGATCGTCTATGCCAACGAAAACAAAGACCAAGGGCACCATGATCACATAGAACAGTTCGTCCATAAGCGCGGTGACCAGTACGATCGCTGTGGCCCTGCCGAGCAAAAGTCCTTCGCGTCCGATAATGAACATGGCGATGCCGGAGCCTCCTACGACGGATGGCGTAAGTGCAGAAGCGAATTCCCACAAGAAGGTCACGTTGAAGGATTGTCGCCAACTCAGGTGCCCGTCGGAGAGTACCCGCATACGGTAGATGTAACCCAGGTCGCGAAGTGCGGTGGCAACAATGGCCATCAAGATCCAGAAGCTGCTGATCCAGGTCCAATTGATAGAGCCCAACACCTCGACCGCGGTCATTTTCCGGTAAATGCCGGTTCCGGGTGCCACTTCGGTGAATTCAGCCGCGTTGGAAACATCGGGAATTCCATTCTTGTTGGCGTCCACCCACGTGTATTCTCCCCGGCCGTCCGGGGCCCGTTCATAACGCACTTTGCTCAGGTCATGCCACAACAACCAGCCTGCCGCCAGCAGGCCGATCACCACCGGTATCATCACGCGCCGCAGACTGAACTTCTTGCGAAAGTCCTGTTCGTCCTCGGTGCTGGTCGGTGTGCTCTCCATCTACCTTCGCGCCCTTTGATCCACGGCAATGGGTCCGGGCTAAAGGTATCCGTTCGTCGATAGTATTTTCATGTCCCTTCGCGTACTCGCACATTTGGCCCTGTTCACCGTGAACTTCATTTATGGGGTGAACTATGTAGTGGCCAAGGGCTTAATGCCCGATGTGATCGGACCTTCCGGTTTCATTCTGCTACGCGTGGCGGGCGCTGGCGCGTTGTTTTGGATCATGCGTGCCTTCCGTCCCCAACGGATAGACCTCTCCGATGCGTTCCGTCTATTCCTGTGCGGCTTTTTCGGTGTTGCGTTGAACCAGCTCATGTTCTTCCACGGGTTGATGCGCACCACACCGATCAACGCCAGCATCATCATGGTGGCCACGCCGATCCTGGTCTTGGTATTGGCCGGGATCCTTCTTAAAGAGCGCATCACTTACCTCAAGTCGTTCGGTGTGTTCCTAGGCGCCGCCGGAGCGCTCGCGCTGATCGTGCTAAAGCCGAACGCTGCAGTGACCGGAGCCACTCGGTTGGGTGACCTGTTCATTCTCATTAACGCCATCAGTTATGGGGTATACTTGGTACTGGTCAAGCCATTGATGCGCAAGTACACCGCCGTAACGGTGATGTCGTGGTCGTTCTTAGTGGGCCTGGTGCTTGTTCTACCGTTTGGGTGGAGTGAATTCAATGCGGTGGAATGGCAGGCCTTGACAAGGCCCATCCTGGTCGCGATCATTTTTGTTGTGGTGATGGTGACCTTCGTTGCGTACTTGCTGAACACTTGGGCATTGCGGCTGATCAGTCCAACGGTGGTAGGCACCTACATCTACATGCAGCCTTTCATGGCCGCCGTATCCACGTGGTTGTTCGTGCGGGTCGGCCCCGAACGCTTGGGTATACCGGGCGATCATGTTGCACAGCTTGGCCTTCCGCAGTTGTTGTGCGCCGCGGCGATCTTCACGGGTGTTTACTTGGTGGGGAGGCCAGAGACTCGAGTTGCATGAAGAACAGAAAAGGAGTTGATCGATGTGACCGATCCATTACCTGCCGTCGGTGATCACCATCCATTCATCAGTCTACCTTTGGCCGCAACAGGAAAAGAACATGCTTCGTTCCATGACAGGCTTCGGCCGTGCCGAAGGGATCGCCAACGATCGAAATGTGACCGTTGAGGTCCGTTCGCTGAATGGAAAACAATTGGACCTGTTCTTGAAGGTACCCGGAGCTTACAAAGAACACGAGGTGCAACTGCGGCAAATGGCCGGGGATGTGATCGTACGGGGCAAGAGCGAAGTATGCATATCCGGCGATCGATTCCTTTCCAACAAGCGCATTTCATTCGATACGGAATTGGTACGCGCCTATTACGAAGAGCTGAAAGCGATCCGCAAGAGCGTGGCCCCGGAAGCCCACACGGACCTGCTCGCGCATGTATTGCGCATGCCCGATGTGGTGACCACGGCAACGGAAACGGCCAGTGAAGAAGAAATTTCCAACACCTTGGATCTTGTACGCAACGCCCTTGCAGGTTTCGATGCATTCCGCAAGAGCGAAGGACAGCGCTTACAAGAAGTGTTGGCCGCGCATGTGGACCGCATCGGCGAATTGCTGGCCGAGTCAGAAACTTTGGATCCTGGCCGTGCTGAACGCACCCGTGAAAAGCTGCGTAGCAAATTGGCCGAACTGGAAACGAAAGTGGATCAGGACCGTTTCGAACAAGAGCTGGTCTTCTATCTGGAGAAGATGGATGTTACCGAGGAGAAGGTCCGGTTGCGGTCGCATTGCACCTACTTCCACGAGACCATGGCCCAAGAAGATCCGCAAGGCCGTAAGCTCGGCTTCATAGCGCAGGAAATGGGCCGGGAGATCAACACGCTCGGTTCCAAAGCCAATGACGCGGTTATCCAGCAGGTTGTGGTGCGGATGAAGGATGAGTTGGAAAAGATCAAGGAACAGGTGTTGAACGTACTGTGAAGTAGCCCATGGAGACGAGTGGAAAGTGCGTGATCATATCGGCCCCGTCGGGCGCAGGAAAGACCACGATCGTGCGCAGCCTTTTGGCGCAGGGTCTGCGATTGGCCTTTTCCGTAAGCGCCACCAGCCGGGCGAAACGGTCTTACGAAGTGGACGGACAAGATTACTTCTTCATCACCGCCGATGACTTCCGCACGCGCATATCGACCGACTCGTTCGTGGAGTGGGAAGAGGTCTATCCCGGCCAATTCTATGGCACCTTACGTAGCGAGATCGATCGGATCTGGGGCCATGGGAACAGCGCGATCTTCGATGTGGATGTCGTGGGCGGACTTCATTTGAAGAAGGTATTTGGTGATCGCGCTTTGGCCATCTTCGTAAGCCCTCCCTCCGTGGAAGTTTTGGAACAGCGTTTGCTTGCTCGTGGAACTGAAACGCCGGACAGTTTGAAGAAACGCGTGGATAAGGCCGCACACGAAATGACCTTTGCTTCCCAATTCGACGTCGTTGTGGTGAACGACACCTTGGAACATGCATGCGCCCAGACACATCAATTGGTATCCCAATTCCTGGAAGCATGAAAGTGGGTTGTCTTTTCGGTTCATTCGACCCGCCACACAAAGGGCACATCGCCATCGCCGAGCATATGCTGAAGGTGTGCCATTTAGAACAAGTTTGGCTGGTGGTCACACCACAGAACCCGTTCAAGCAGGACCGTGAGCTAAGCCCGGACCAACATCGATTGGCCATGGTGCGTTTGGCGGTGCAGGGCAAGGAAGGGTTGGCGGCCAGTGGCTTCGAGATAGACCTACCAAGGCCCAGCTACACTGCGGACAGCTTCCGGTTCATGCGCCGTCGTTGGCCGGACCACGAATTCTCGTTGATCATCGGGAGTGACAACCTTGCCACGCTCCATACGTGGAAGGACCCGGAAGAGATCTTGGAACACCACAAACTTTGCGTGTACCCGCGTGAAGGCATGAAGGACCACTTGGCCGCAACTATCTACCACGGCCACCCTGGCGTGCGTATCGTTGCGGACGCCCCCATGCTCAATGTATCGAGCACTGGCATTCGTGCAGATCTAAAAGCCTGGCGCACCGTTGAAGGCAAGGTCCGACCCCGCGTGTTGCATTACATCCGCGAGCACCGGTTGTACCAGAGTTGAACTTCGGAAGGACTAGAGCTTATCGATATCGATAGGCTCCACGGTACCTGCCATTTGCATCAAATGATCGCGCAACACCTTCACGCCGCGATCGAAGCCTGATTCGTTCACCACGTGGAGATCACATAGGTGCCTATGGGGCAGTAAGTAATTGCGGTAGGCCGGCAGTACATGGTTTGTCCATTGGTAAAGGATATCCTCTGTACCATAACCACGTTCCATGCTATCACGTTTCAAACGGCGGTCCAACTGGGCACCTTCACTGGCATCAATAAAGATGCGCAGATCGAACAATTCCCTGATCGGTTCGTGGTGCAGCACGAACAACCCTTCAACGAGGATCACTGGTGCGGGGCGTAGCTCGATCAACTTCGGCTCTTTAGCGTCATTATTGAAGGTGTATTCCTTTTTGAAAATGGAGTCTCCGGAAACAAGGGTCCTTAGGTCGCGCGCCAAACCATCCAGGTCCACAGCTGTTGGCAGGTCGAAATTGACCTTCCCGTTCGGATCGATGAATTGGTCCGCCTTGGGATAGTAATAATCGTCTTGGGAAACCCGGCAGACCATTCCGGCCGGAAGTGCTGCACATAAAGCGCGCACCAAGGTTGTCTTTCCGGAGCCGCTTCCACCAGCGACCCCGACCAAATAGGCACCTTGATGCATGGCCGCTAAAGTAGCGATTAGGAGTATCCATCGTGTACGAAGAGTTCCTTGGTTCACGTTAAGAAGACGGGTGACCATTCTACAGCCACTGCCCACAGGGCTTTTGGCGAGTTTGGCACAGCATTCGTAAATGTGGAGACAAAGAACATTTAAAACAAACCACCATGCTTACCCCAATGGACCAATACCGGAAATTGAAGCGCCAAGCCACACGGTTGATGTTGAGCGGTGATGTGCAACGCTATTTGTTCATGTTACGCAAGCTGAACGAACTGCGCATGTTGCAGAGCGGGCGGTTCGCTTGATCGATCGACCGAGCATATACTGAAGCGACAAGCTCCATTGGGGCTTGTCGCTTTTTCGTTCAGTGGATCCTCGCATCTCTGGGCATTCATCGGGATCATCTTTCTTTACGGACGGAATGGATCAGGACGAGCAATTCATACGGGAAGCCATTGCTATGGCGCGCACGGGCATGGACCGGGGAGATGGCGGACCTTTCGGTTGTGTTATCGTAAAGGAAGGAGCGGTGGTCGGGCGTGGCAACAATCGTGTAACCAGCAGTAACGACCCGACCGCACATGCCGAAGTGGTCGCGATCCGGGAAGCGTGCGCCGCACTAGGCGATTTCCAATTGACCGGCTGCGTGCTATACACTAGTTGCGAGCCTTGCCCGATGTGCTTGGGAGCCATCTACTGGGCACGGCCCGATCGCATAGTCTTCGCATGCACCCGCGAAGATGCGGCCGATGCCGGTTTCGACGATCAATTGATCTACGACGAGTTGCCACTTCCCTATGCGGAGCGCCGTATCCTTACAGAAACTCTGTTGCGGGATGAAGCGCAAGTGGTTTTCGACGCGTGGAAGTGTAAAGGGGATAAGGTGGCATATTGAGCTGTACTACTGGGTCGGGATGAACCTCTCGCCCTTATCCATTAACAACGAAAAACCCCGGCCAGTGGCGGGGTTCCATTTCGTTGACCGACCAGGGCTTCCCGCATTGCGCTAACGCGCCTGCTGGATGAACTTCGAGCCCTGGTCGGTCAAAACAAAACCCCGCTTTCGCGGGGTTTGTTGTTGACCGACCAGGGCTCGAACCTGGACTCTCCTGAATCAAAATCAGACGTGTTGCCAGTTACACCATCGGTCAATTCACAGCTCTACTGGCGTAAAGCGCGGCAAAAGTAACGTTTGTTGTGCTTCACTACCAAAACAGAAACCAAGGTGCCGGGTTCTTTCGGTATTTTCGCCACCGCAACACGCAACCCTACCGGTTGAACGTGTGGCCCTTACCACTACTCGCCCCTGCCTGCATGGATTATAGGAAATTGAACATCGTTACCGGTTGGCTGGTCTTCCTGGTCGCCGCGTGGACGTACATAATGACGATCGAGCCCACCAGTAGTTTCTGGGATTGTGGCGAGTTCATTGCAACGGCATACAAGCTGGAAGTGGGCCACCCGCCCGGCGCACCGCTGTTCATGATCCTGGCACGTGTGGCCAGTGCCTTTGTGAGTCCGGAAAATGTGCCGGTCGCGGTGAACGTTCTGAGCGCCTTGGCAAGTGCATTCACCATCCTGTTCCTGTTCTGGAGCATTACACACATGGCCCACAAACTGGCCACACGCAACGGAAGTGCCCTTACGACCGGGAGCATTATCGCGATCCTGGGAAGTGGTGCAGTTGGTGCCTTGGCCTACACCTGGAGCGATAGCTTCTGGTTCAGTGCCGTGGAAGGTGAAGTATATGCCCTTTCCAGTTTCTTCACGGCCATCGTATTCTGGGCGATCCTGAAGTGGGAAAGCGAGGCTGAACAAGCCCATAGCACCCGCTGGCTGATCCTGATCGCCTATTTGATGGGACTGAGCATCGGTGTCCACTTGCTCAATCTTCTGTGCATCCCTGCTATTGCATTCGTTTACTATTTCAAGCGCTACGAACCAACGTTGAAGGGGATCGTGATGACCTTCATCGTATCGGCGATCATCTTGGGCACTATCCAGGCCATCATTATTCCGGGTCTGGTGAAGATGGCCGGTAAATTCGAATTGATCTTCGTGAACGACTTCGGGCTTCCGTTCAACACGGGGAACCTGATCTACACGCTGCTGTTGATCGGGCTGGTGGTCTGGGGACTTCGTTGGACCCAGCAGAATGGCAAGGTGCTTTGGAACACGGTGATCCTGGGGGTTAGTGTGATCCTCGTGGGCTACAGCAGCTACGCGATGATCGTGATCCGCAGTACGGCCAATCCGCCTATCGACGAGAACAATCCGGAGAATGTCTTCAACCTGTTGAGCTACTTGAACCGCGAACAGTACGGTGATCGGCCACTAATGGTAGGTCAATTCTGGGAATCACCGTATGGCAATGAGCGCGAGGATGGGACACCGGTCTACACCGCAACCTACGAGATCAAGAAGGACGGCAAAGCGGTGAAGAACGTTTACGACCGTTGGAGCGCACAACACTTCGTGGATGAGGATCCGGGCCACACTGTGGACCATGCCTACATCATAACCGATCCGCGCACGGGTACTGAACCGGTGTACGACCCGGACTTCACCATGGTGTTCCCACGGATGTACAGCGCACAGCGCAACCACATCAATGCGTACAAGGAGTGGAGCGACTTCAAAGGCCGGCCCATTCGCACATTGGATCGTGAAGGCAAAGCGACGATCATCTACAAACCCACTTTCGGGGAGAACATGACCTACTTCTTCGGCTACCAGATGGACTGGATGTACTGGAGGTACTTCATGTGGAATTTCGCAGGTCGGCAGAACGATATGCAAGGGCATGGAAACATTCTGGACGGCAACTGGACCACTGGCATCAAGATGATCGATACGGAGCGTCTCGGGAACCAGACCCAATTACCCTCCAGTTTGAAAGAGAACAAAGCGTTCAACCGCTTCTACCTGTTGCCCTTCCTTCTCGGGATCATCGGTCTGGTGTATCAGCTAGTTCGGCATTCACGGGATTGGACGGTGGTGATGCTCCTGTTCTTCTTCACCGGTGTGGCCATTGTGATCTACCTGAACCAGACCCCTTATCAACCGCGTGAGCGGGATTATGCCTATGTGGGTTCGTTCTATGCGTTCGCCATTTGGATCGGCTTGGGCGTGTTCGCGTTATACGATGCGGCACGTACGTTGACACAAAAGGAATTGGCCACCACTGTTGGGTCCGCCTTGGGACTTGGGGTGCTCAAGTACGGCGTGGAATCCGTTGGTGGGGACGATCATATGATCTCTTACGCCATCTTGTACATGGGCGTATTGGGTGGTGGTGCCATGGGCGTCATGTACCTCTTGGGGAAGGCCGCGAAGAACGACACCTTGTTCGGTGTGCTCGCAACTTCGCTCGGGCTCTTGATCCCTATCGTCATGGTGGCCGATGGCTGGGACGATCATGATCGTGGTAACCGTACACCGGCACGTGATCTGGCTGCGGACTATTTGAACAGTTGCGCACCGAACGCGATCCTTTTCACCAACGGGGACAACGACACATTCCCACTATGGTATGCACAGGAAGTTGAAGGTATCCGGACAGACGTCAGGGTGGTCAACCTTAGCCTGTTGAACACGGATTGGTACATCGATCAAATGCGCAGGAAGGCGTATGAAAGTGAACCGGTCCCCTTCAACATGGCGCCTGAAAAGTACCGGCAAGGCACACGTGATGTTGTTGCCCTGATCCCGCAGGGTGACGGCTATCGGGACCTGAAGGAGATGATGGATTTCGTTTCCAATGATCGCAACAAGCAGGTCCTCTTCCAGCGTGGTGTGAAGGATTCCTACTTCCCTACCGACAAGTTCAGCCTCGCGGTTGATAGTGCAACGGTTTTCGGCAACGGCACCCTTCAGCCTACGGATACCGCATGGGCCAAACGTGTGAACTGGCAGATCGATCGCCAAGTGCTGTTGAAGAACCACTTGATGGTACTGGACTTGTTGGCAAACAACAACTGGGAACGGCCGATCTATTTCGCGGTGACCACCGGTCCGGACAGCTATATCAACCTCCAGGACTATTTCCAATTGGAAGGCTTGACCTATCGTGTCGTGCCTTACTACACGCCGAACAAGAATCCGAACCTGCAGGGTCGCGTGGCCACGGATGTCATGTTCAAGAACGTAACGGAGAAATTCCTCTGGGGCAACATGGGCACTGAAGGCGACATCTATTTGGATGAGAACATCCTGCGCATGACCACCAATTTGCGTTTGCAGTTGAGCAGTTTGGCCGAAGCATTGATCGATGAAGGGCGAGATGCCGATGCACGCACGGTCCTGGACCTGTCCTTGGAACACATGCCGGAACGCAACGTACCGTTCGATCGCATCCTTCTTCCAACGGTTGAGGCATATTATGATATTGGCGATATCGAGAAGGCCAATGCGCTATCCGAACGGCTGTTCACGATCATGGAGGAGAACTTGAACTTCTACTTGAGCTTGGACCCAAGGCATGCGGCAAGTCTGGAAGATGAAATGGCGATATCCCATGCTGTAATGGGGCGTCTCTCCACCACCACCGAACGGATGAACAGATCACTGCCTGCCGATACCTTGGCAGGTACAGGTCCACGTGTTGGGGATACCACCTTGTCCGACGGAATGAACGAACGTTTCTCGGAAATGGAACGCATGTACCGTGAAAAGCTGATGGAACTCCAAGGTCGAAAGACCTCGAAAATGCGGTTCTGATCGGGTAAGTCCGGCCGATCATGGCCATGCTGAACACCGCGATGAGGCAAAGCCCCTGGTATATCGTTCATGCACCATGGATCGTGAGGGCATTGTTCAATGGATTTGTCTGGACGGTTCCTACCAAGTCCAAGGAGCTGTTCCTCACCTTCGACGACGGTCCCGTACCATCGGTGACCCCGTGGGTGTTGGATACGTTGGCGGAACACGGTGCGAAGGCCACCTTCTTTTGCATCGGTCGCAATTGCGAACTACATCCGGAACTCTTCGCTCGGATCCGCCAAGAAGGGCATGCAGTAGGCAACCACACGTACGATCACATCCGTGGTCTACGCACTAGCAAAAGGTCATACTTGCGCAATGTGCTCCAGTGCCAAGCACTAACAGGAACCCGATTGTTCCGACCACCGTACCTGAGCATTAGCCGGGCCCAATACGCGGCAATGAAGAAGCGATACGATGTGGTACTGTGCGACGTGCTCAGCGGCGACTTCGACACCGCCATAAGCGGCGAGCAGTGCTGGCGGAACGTTCGTCCGAACGTAAAGCCGGGTTCCATCGTGATCTTCCACGATAGCTTGAAGGGGGAAGAACGCTTGCGTTACGTGTTGCCTCGGACCTTGGCCCACTTTGCGGAACAGGGATATTCGTTCCGGGCATTGGAAGGAGGTTGATCGACCGGAGGTCGAACGGAAGGGAGAAGACCCGCTCCCTATTCGAAAACGTCGGTAACGGTGAATTCCACGCGTCGGTTCTCGGCATGCTCGGCCTCGGTGCATTGGACTCCGGGTGCACAGTGGTTCTTGAGGCGCGAAATGCCGTAACCCTTTTCGGTGAGCCGGTCCTTCTTCACGCCTTTCTTCACGAGGTGGGAAACGATCGAGGCTGCCCTTTTCTGATCGCGCTTGGCGGGGTCATTGGTATCGCGTGCATCACTGTGTACACCGATCTCCACTTTGACCAAGGGGTTCGTATTGAGCCGTTCCGCGAATTGGTCCAGTTCGATCTTCGCTGCTTGGTCCAGATCGGTCCCCTCGTGGGCCCAACGGATCTGTTTGAAGGGCACAGGAGTACCAATGAGGATAGGCTCAAAATCCAACTGTCGCAGGTCGTTCAAGAGGATGATGCCGTTCTTCATCCCTATCGTTGAGATCGGCAGACTGATGCTGTAATACCCCGGCTTCTCGAGAAGCACCTCGAATTCCTCGTTGCTTTGGAGCCGCATATTGATGTCTCCTCCCTCGCCTGTGGTCTGACTTTCGGTGAAAAAGCTGCTCATGTTCACCACCGTTACAGTAACACCCGGCACGAATCCGATCTTCTCCTGGTAATGGGCGGTACCCCTGATCCAAATACCGGCATCGGGGATCATGTGTATGTCGCGCGTAATGATCTGTTGCTCGGCAATGTCCTCCGTACTCACGTGTGTTTCACCCGTGTAGCGTCCTTTCATTTCGACCTTAAGCAAGTACTCTTTCCCCTTGTCCACCGGTACATTGTACTCTCCATTGGCATCAGTGCGAGCGGTGGCCACCACTCGGCCGTCCATGTCGAAAAGTTTCACCTCAATATCCACGACCGGCGATTCCGTTTCGTCGTCGATCACAAGTCCTGTGCAAAGAAACCGTTGCTCCAGATCGCCGAGCATTTCAAACGCATAGATGTCATCGTCACCAAGGCCTCCCGGGCGATTGCTTGAGAAGAAACCTTTCTTTCGATCCTTATTTATGATGAACGCAAAATCGTCCTTAGGACCGTTCACGGGCGCACCCACATTTACAGGTGCCGCGTAACCATCCAAGCCTTTGTAGATGGATGCGAAAATGTCCAACCCGCCCAATCCGGGATGACCATTACTGGCGAAATACAACGTGTTGTCCGCACCAATGAACGGGAACACTTCGTTGTGCGGCGTGTTCACTGCAGGGCCCAAATTCTCAGGTTCACCCCAAGAGCCACCCATGTCCTTGCACACATAGATATCCGACCCCCCATGTCCGCCGGGCATATCGCTTACGAAAAACAACCGCATTCCATCCGGGGAGATCGCTGGGTGGCCTACGGATGTCTCACTGTTGTTATACAAGAACTGTTCAATGTTCCCCCACTTCCCGGACACATTATGCGCCTTGTATATACCCAACCTCAGGATCCCCGAAGTACTCTTCTTTACTCGACCATTGAACAGCTCATTCCTTGTGAACCAGATCACATCCCCATTTGCACTAGCGGTGGCCGGGCCCTCATGGAGCTTGGTGTTCACATCACCTTCCAGCTCTCGGGCATTCACCAGGTCTCCGCTCGGCGTAACATCGGCAACGAACAGATCAAGGAACGGCTGGTCGTTATAGCTGGCACGACGCTCAATTCCAACGTTGACCTTTCGGGCACTTGAAAAGAGTATATGGTTCTCATCCGCCCATGCGGTCCCAAAATCGGAGAACGACGAGTTTGCAGCAACGTTGCGCACGGTGAACCGATCCGGGTCCGCTGTGAATTTCCGCGCAAATCCACCAATGTTGCTGCGGTGAAGCACCGCCTCGCCCTTCTCGACCTCGGCCAAATAGCGGTCCATCCATTCTTCTGCAACTTGGTATTTCCCGTTGCTCTTCAACGCTTCGGCATAATGGAACAGGTCCACGGGTTCGCGGTTAAGGAACTTGACCACCATGGCATACCATTTCTCGGCTTCTTCGGTCTGACCGAGGCGCATATGGCACTCGGCCAACCGCTTGGTCACGTGCTCGTTCACGGCTCCGAGTTCAGTGGCGGTGGTATACGGGGGAATGGCGCGTGCGTATGCCATTTGCGCGTAATACCGATCGGCCTCGTTCACATAGGGATCGGCATTACCCTGCGCCATTGTACACACCACCGAAAGGGCAAGTAGTACAGAGATGATGATCCGTTGCAACATCCCTTAGAAATAGCGGGGTGAAATGGTCCTGCCCTTCAGGAAACGGAAATCGTAGCTCAGCATGATCTCGTGCGTTCCGGCATTGTATGCACCAAGCCGCGAAGTGGTCAGATCAAAGGCATACCCTACACGGAATTGATCGGTGATCAAGTACTGGCCCATCAAGCCGAAGGCATTCCCAAAGCGGTACATGGCCCCGAACCAGATCTTGTCACGCAACAAGAAGTTTGCATTCAGGTCCAAGGAAATTGGGGCACCCGATACATTGCGCAACATGAAAGAGGGTTTGAACTTGAAGTCGCGACCGATATCGAACACGTACCCACCGATCAGGAAATAATGGCGCGATTCGCTGGTAGGAACGAGCACCGCGCCGCTGACCGCATCCAATTTGTTCTCCAAGAGCTTTGGTGCGGAAAGGCCCACATAATACCGCGGGCCGTGCCAGAACAATCCGAATCCGAAGTTGGGCAGGAATTGTCCTTTTGTGTTCACATTGGCGGGGTCTCCCTCCTCAACGGTGGTCAACGAGGCCAAGTCGGCTTGATAGATATTGACACCACCTTTCAATCCGAACGAAAGATGGGTATTCGTTCCGGTGCGGATACGGTATGCGAAATTGCCGAAGGCCGAGGTCTGGTTCGTTGCCCCGATCCTATCGTTCATGGCCTCGAAGCCCAACGCGATCTTATCGGCTTTTACGGGTGAATGGACCAGTATGGTCTGGGTGGAAGGTGCACCGCTGAAGCCCACCCACTGGTGCCTGCTCAAAGCCATGGCCGTAAGCACCCCGCCACTGCCCGCATACGCCGGGTTGAAGGCCAACGTGTTGAACATGTATTGGCTGTACATGGGGTCTTGCTGGGCCCGTGTTGTTGTAGAGGCAAGCAGTGCACACAGCACGAATATGGATCCTATGGTGCGTAGCAACTTCATCGCACCACTTGTATGGATCCCTTGAAGGCATCGGTGCTCGCTTCCAGTTCGATCACGTAGAAATAGGTACCGGCGGGCACGCTATTCCCGATCACCGCTTTGGACGAGGTACCATCCCAAACAACAGTATTGTTGTCGTAGCCGGCCGCGTCAAAGACCTTATTGCCCCAGCGGTTGAAGATCACCACCGTGTTCTCCGGATAGGCCTCGATCCCAGGTATCTGGAAGGATTCATTGATCCCATCTCCGTTCGGCGAGAACGACTCGGGCACGAAGATCGCCACCTCGAAATCGCATTCGTTCCTTCCGTTAATGATCAACGGACCGCATTCATACAGGTCCGTAATGGTCGCAGTAAAGAGTTCGCCCGGAGCCATCACCACACTGGTGAAGACATACGGGAGCGAGTCCGGATGGGAATAGGTCCCTTCAAGCCCTTCCACCAGGAAACCACCATTCCCATCGCCAAGCAGCTCGTACTCGACCTGGTAGGTATGCAGTCTTTCATCGCAGATGTAACGTATGTCAGCCAACGCTGGGTATTCGCTTATACGCACACGGAGAGTGGCGGTATCGTTGGCGCAGCCCCCACCCAATATGAAGTATGTGAATTCGTACTCGGCCGGGTCAAGTCCCTCTGGATCCAAATAGCCGTTGTCCATTGCATCGAAAGTGGCCTGGGTAGGAGCTATCCAAGTTCCATAATCCGGTGGGTTGCCACCGAGGCCGTTAACCAACTTGTAGCTTGTGTCGGAAACACAGATCGTGGTTACCGTATCATCTCCAGCGAACGGCGGATAGTACAAGTACAAGAACACCCTCGCCGTATCACTTATGCAGCCGATGCTTTCAGGGAAAGTGTACTTATACTCTCCCTGCGGTTCCTCAGCCGGATCATAGATCCCATCTTCCGGGAAACCGAACGGGTTGAACCAGATCCCCCCGGGCAGGGGTTCGTTATCCTCATTGTACGCCACGAGGGTGTCGAACAGGTTGATCGGCACCCCAGTGAAGCAAAGCGAGATGTAGCCCACCCCGCCACCGCCAACGTTCGGTGCTGGCGCTAGTGTTATGCGCAAGATCGCGTTCGCCGTGCCGCAAACCGGATCCGTTACTTGGTATACGATCTCGGGTAGCGCACCGGTGGTATCGAACGAACTCGGATAAAGGATACCGCTGACAGGATCCCAATGCAGGATCGGCCCTGTAGGCGAGAGCCAAGTACCACCGGGTAGCGCATTGGGACCAAGCGCGGAGAACAGGTCGAATGTGGTAAGACTGTTGCAGATCGTGAACGTGCTATCGCTCCCGGCAAACCCACTGCTCCCAACGACGACCGTGATCGTGCTGAACCGTGCCGGGCAAGATGCATTCCCTTGGATCCAATACTGGAAATGCCATGTGCCATCGCCAGCAGCCGCCGGATCGAAGAGACTATCGATCAATGCATTGGAACCATCCACATCGTTCCAGTCCCCTCCTGGAGCGACATTGGGGCCCAACAAGTTGTAGAGATCGACCACCGCTGAGCCTGCACAAACGAAAATTACGGTATCTCGACCAGGATCTCCGATGTCGATCAACGTGATCGTCAGCAAGGCCTCTGAGGCGGTGCAAGGAGTATCTGCAAGAACGGTGTAACGGTAGATCCCTGCGAGGTCTACGGCCGGGTTGAAGAACCCGGAATGGGCAACAGTATCAGGACCCAAATACGACCATGAACCTGTTCCGGAAGGTGGGCAGCCCAAGAGCGTGACCAGATTGGTCCATTCTCCATTGCCTGCGCAGATCTCGGCTTCGGCAGAACACCCAGCGAAGACAGCTTGGTACTCGAATGCAAAGATCCACGCGGTATCCGGGTTACATGCATTCAAGCTTTGAACAACGTAGAAGAAGATGCCAGTGGAATCGAGAGCGGGGTCGTAGTTGGGACCGTGTATGGTGGAAACTGCGTCGTAGCGGAACCAGACGCCGGATGGATCTACGCCCGGGCCCAATAGCGGGCGCATGTCCAAAATGGAGCTGGAAGAGCAGATCAGGAATGACGAGTCCCTGCCTGCAAAAGCCGTTGGGGTCAGGTTGATCAAAATGGTGGCCGTATCCGCCGCACATGACCCGATCCCTGCCACCACATATTGGTATAGACCACCCACATCAGTTGCGGGATTGAAGGTCCCTGAATGGGCGATGGGACCAGGTCCGAACCAACTTCCACCAGGATCTGGAGTACAGCCCAAGAAAGTGATCAGCTGGAATGATACGTCAGAAGTACAGCGCGATTGTGTAGGCCCGTCGCAACCGGCGCTGGGGCCTTCCTGTACTTCCACAGTTACCATAGCGGAATCGGCAGGACATTGGGAATCCCCCGGGAGCAGGTACCTAAATCGCCATGTGGTATTCGCGGCAACTGAAGAGGTATTGAACACGCCCTCGGGAATGAATCCAGAAGCATTATCCAAATTGATCCATGAACCTCCGGGCTGCGGTGATCCAGCAAGTATTGAGTAAAGAGCGATCAGATCAGAACGGCAAGCTTGGATCGTGTTATCCTCTCCGGCATCCAGATCATCCACAACGGAAACAGTGATCTGTGCCGACTGTGCCGGACACGGACCGTTCGCTGCGTGCGTATAGGTGATGATGCAGGAAGTCCCGGCCGCCATGCCGGTGGTGTTGAATTCGCCATTCGAAAGCGAACCTTGTGGGCATGGGGTGGTCCACACGCCACCCGTTGACGGGGTGCCGTTAAGTGCTGGAAAAAGAGGCACGCTGGTGGTGCCCAAACACACCGAGACCGAACCATTGGACCCGGCATTGGCTTGTTGGGTCAACGTAATGACCACTTGCGCTGTACTTGTTCCACAGGGTGAAATACCCGATTTAGTATAAGTATAAGCACCACCTGGATCAACAGAAGGATTGAAAATCCCGGGCTGATCCGTCACGGGGCTCCATGTGCCACCGGTTTGTGGCGTTCCACCCAACGCCCCGATCAACGGGAATGGATCACTGCTGGAGCAAACATTCACCAAGGAGCTGAAACCGGCATCCGGTGCTAGTTCCTGGGTGACGGTAACCGTGGCCGAATCGCTCGAACATGGGGCGATCCCCGTGAGCTTGTATTTGTAAACACCCGGAACCGAAGTACCGGGAATGTAGAGATCACCGGCAATAGCAGCGTTGGATGGATCGAACCACACACCACCTTCTTGTGGGTTCCCCCCAAGGTTGTCGAACAAATGGAACTGTGGCGCATCGCTGCACACTTGTCTTGTACCATTACCCCCTGCATCCACCGCTGGGTTCACGATCACCGTGACATAGGAGGAATCCGCCGGGCAACCCGCGTTTCCGTTCCTCTTGTACTTGTACACACCGGGGGGATCGGACGAAGGAAAAAAGACCCCGGAATGAATAGTGGTGCTGTTCGGCAAGGTCCATGTACCATTGAGTTGCGGGTTACCGCTAAGGGACAAGATCAATTGGTAAGGCGGGGAACTGGAGCATAGGGTTATGACCCCATCATTTCCAGCGTTCGGCGGTGTGGAAATGTTGATCTGCACCAACGCACTATCGGCTGGGCATCCTGCATTCGCGGCCAAGAAATAAACGTAGGTCCCGGAGAGGTCCGTTGCTGGATCGATCGTCTCCGCATGTGCAACACCATTCCGCCTCCAAACCCCGCCGGGTTGTGCGCTGTTGCCCAGCAAAGGGAACAAGTGCAATTGTCCATCGGTCCTGCACAGGTTGCGTGTGGCATCAACACCTGCGTTGCGCACGGGGAAAACCGCTACGGTAAGGGTGGTCGAAGATGCGGCGCATCCACCAACAGCGCCAAGCGTATAAGTGTGGACCCCGGGTGTGGACGTTCCGGGAGTAAACACACCACCTGTCGCAGGTCCTGGCCCGGTCCACGTACCGCTCGGTGCTGCGTTGCAGCCCAATGCTGCCCGCATATCGAACGCGCCTTCGCTGCTGCATTTATTTATGGAAGCGGAACAACCAGCGTTCGCAGGTGTACTTACCGTTACAACAACCGTGGCCGAATCCGTTCCACAGGAGTTGACCACCCGGTAACGATAGGTCCCCGCAACCGAAGTGCCCGGCGTGAAGGTGCCGCTAAAAGGAGGGAATAGGGGATTAGGACCCACCCACGTACCGAACGGATCTGGTGTTCCCGTAAGGTAGTTGATCAAATTCACCGCAGGCCCATCAATACAAAGTTGCGCCGTTCCGTTGCCACCCGCATCCGGCGACGGGTCCAGGAACACGGAAAGCACGGCGGTATCATTCACACAAGGTGCACTTCCTGTAACAATGTATTTGTAGTTGCCAATGGGGTCCGAAGCGGGATCAAAAGAAGCACTATGGTTCGCACCTGTGATCCCTCGCCAAGACCCCCCATTGTCCGGATCTCCGGTCAATGCGAAGAACATGTTCTGTGCGCCATCGCCCGTGCAATAGGTCACTGAACTGTTCAACCCTGCATTCGCGGCTTCTGAAACGGTAACCGAGAGGCTCGCGGTGACCAATGGACAAGGAGCTTGGCCTTGCACACGGTATTCATAGACCCCTTGTATATCAAGTCCAGGAACGAATGCCGGATCGTGTGCACCGCCGAACCACCATTGGCCGCTGGCATCAGGTGTGCCGCCCAAAGCATTGGTCATATTGAATTGGGCGCCGTTGCTACACACCGACCTGCTTGCTGGTGTTCCAGCATTGGCTCCTTGTATCTCGGTAACTGTAACAGTTGATGTGACGGAAGTACAAGGAGCCGCACCGTTCACCACGTAGGTGAACAGGCCGGAGGCATTCGTAGCCGGATCATAGCTCCCGCTCATTATTGGCCCCGTCGCAGGACCAATGTGCCAAATTCCACCCGACATGGGGTTTCCGCCCAACAACGTGAACAGAGAGAATGGCACTGCGCTGCTGCATGTGGTAGTGGAACCGGGGTTCCCTGCACGTGGGGCTTCGACGATATTCAGCGTCACTTGTGCCGAATCGGACTCACAACCCGCGATACCGGACAAGCGGTACCGGAACAAATAGGTGCCGGAAGAAACTGAACTCGCGTTGAAATACTGGCCCGTCAAGGTACCGGTACCACCCAAATTGATCCAGGTGCCCCCAGCCTGCGGACTTCCCCCCAAACCATTGAAAAGATCCACCTGCGTGTTGGAACCACAAGCGGACAAGTTGCCATTGGATCCGGCATTCAACGTAGGAACGATGGTAACACGCACCACCGTGTTCGCGTTGCCACACTCGACTCCGCCACTTACGGTATAGCGCACATCATAATCTCCAGCAGGCAGTCCGGTGGGGTCGAAGAAGCTACCGCTCACGTGGCCGGGAGTGGTCAATTCCGTCCAAGTCCCCGTTAGGTCCGGTGTGCCCGTGATCCCGTTGAAGAGGTCCACGGATGGGCTGCCCGGACAGATCGTAATGGTACCGCCGGTGCCCGCATTTGGGGCCATGTTCACGTTGGCAATGACCGTGGCTGTTGCATTGGTACACGGGGCCGTTCCAGATACGGTGTAGGTGTAGGTACCCGGCGTGCTCGTACCCGGCATGAAAATGCCATTGGTCAACGTGCTTGGTCCGGTCCACACTCCACCACCGTCGGGTGTTCCACCCAATATGGAAAAGATGTTCACGGAAGCATCGGTGGAACAGCGAGTGAAACTCCCATTGGTCCCTGCAACGGGTTTCCGGTTCACATTCACCACTACCACTGCTGTGGCTGCCAAACAGGGGGTATCTCCGGTCTTCCGGTACGTATAGCCACCCGGCAGGGAGGTTCCCGGAATAAAGCTGCCGTTATGTGTTGCACCAAGTGGATCGGTCCATGTACCACCGGTTTGCGGAGTGCCGCCAAGCTGAGTGAACAATGGGAACGTGGCCGCATCGCTACAAACTGTTATGGTGGTATTGGTCCCTGCGTTCGGTGCGGGGTTCACGTTCACTGTAACAAAGCCTGTATCATTTTGGCACGGTGCTGCACCGACCACCACATACTTATACGTTCCCGAAGGACTCGTTCCGGGTGTGAACTCTCCCACGACCGTGGTACCATTCGGAGCCCTCCACGTTCCTGTGCCGTTGGGACTACTTCCGAGCACATCGATCATTTCGAAAGGACCATCCGAACTGCACACGGTGATGTTGCCATTTGAACCCGCATTCGGCGCAACCACTCTTACCACTTGCACAATAGCAGAACGTGCAGCACAGGGTCCAGTTCCCGCGACCGTGTATGTATAGTTGCCTCCGGGCTGTGATGCGGGCAGATAGGTGCCGTTGTGGGAGGTACCATCCGGCCGGGTCCAAGTGCCACCGGACTGTGGAGAGCCACCCAATTGCAAAAATAGGTTCACATCAGCTGCATTGCTGCACCGGGTGATCGTGCTGTTCGTACCCGGGATCGGTGCATTGGTGACATTAACTGTAACCGTGGCTGTTCCATTCGTACACGGAGAGTTGCCGATCACTGTGTAGGTGTATACTCCTGCCGGACTTGTCCCTGGGGTAAACGTGCCGGTTGTTGGCCCGCCCGGTGGTGGGGTCCATGTGCCACCCGTTGCTGGGCTTCCACCCAAGGAAGCGAACAAGCTGAATGAGGGATCGATACTGCATTTCGATACCGTGGCATTGGTACCGGCATTTGCCCTTGGTACCACGCTCACGTTGATCGTGGCAGCAGCATTGGGACAAGGCATTTGACCGGCGACCGTGTAGGTGTAAGCACCAGGTTGTGATGTAGCTGGATCGAAGTTGGCAGAAGTTGATCCACCCGGTCCTGCCCATGTACCACCTGCGGTTGGCCCACCGGTAAGTACGGTGAACAGATCAACAACGGCATGGTCAGAACAGTAGGAAACGGAGGACCCGACCCCTGCGTTCGCAGCGGCCCGAACGGTCACCGTAACGGTGGCGGATACCGGAGGACAGGGTGTTGTACCAAGGACGGTATAGGTATACACACCGGCCGCATCGGTTCCGGGGATGAACGTTCCGTTGTGGACCGCATTGGTCGGGCCAAGCCATGATCCGCCAACGTTCGGAGTACCGCCCAACGATGAAAAGAGCGGGTATTGGCCATCGGTGCTGCACAGGGCTATTGTGCCATTGGTACCGGCACTGGCTGCGGCCACGATCTGGATGGTCAGCGTGGCGGAAGCATTGGCACATGGGCCTGTGCCTGTAACCGTATAAACGTATGCTCCAGGAGTATCAGATGCCGGGTTGAAATCGGTTCCATGCGGGCCATCAGGACCTACCCAAGAACCGCCCGGATCGGGGGATCCGTTCAGCCGTGGGCGCATCGGGAACGAAGCCTCCGAGCTGCACACATTGATCGTCGTATTGGTCCCGGCTTTAGGTGCGGTGGTCTCTTGAACGGTCACAGTGGCCGTTGCAGATGGGCAAGGGGAAATTCCCGGTACGGTATAGGTATAGATCCCCGGCGTGGATGTTCCAGGCGTATATGTATCGGAGACCGAGGTATTGAGCGGACCGGTCCATGCTCCTGTATTCTGCGGGGAACCGGTCAATTTGCTGATCAAGGCGAATGGAGCCGCATTGCTACAGATCGGTGCCGTGGCCGAGGTGCCGGCGTTGGACAAGTTGCTTACGGAAACCGTGACCGTGGCGCTGGAGCCACCCTGTGTGTAGGTATAAACACCAGCGACATTTGTACCCGGAGTGAATGAACCCGTTGTCGCCGAAGGACCGGTCCATACGCCACCGGGATCAGGAGAACCGCCTAGGTAGGTGATCAACTGCACAGTAGGACCGTTGATGCAGAGCGAAGCCGTACCATCGGTTCCAGGTCCCGGGTCCATCATACCCCCGTCCACAAAGACGTGTAGGCTATTATGGTCCAAGTCGAATGGTAGGTACGCGCTACGCGCTGCGCATGTTGTGGTCAATGCAAAGACCACACATGGCAGGACGGCGACTACTGAAAATGTTCGTCGTATGCTCACGTCTGTAGGGAACTTTCGATCGGTAAGGGGCCGCAATTTACAATGTATCTGCCGCTCAGGTCCACTTCGACCTCGCTTAAAGACGCTAGATTCCGGTGATTCGATGTCTCTAACTTAAGGTTTCTTAGGGCACGCGCCACAAATGTCTGGGGCAGCATGACCCAGCTGAGCGCAGGTCAGTCAACCAACAAAGGATGAGGTTTTCAAAGGCTGATCAAATGACGTGCTGCAGTTCCACTGAACCATCCTTACCACCCCTCAAGGTGCCACCACTGGCGCCGGATCAACACCACCACTTCCCTTCCCGATCGTAATGGCGAGCATGACCTCATGTGTGCCCGTGCTGTAGTTCTTCAGGTTGGAGGAGATGATGTCGTAGCTGTATCCGAACTGGAACGTTTTCTTCAGCCAAAGACCCACCATGGCAGAGTAGGCATCGTTCGTGCGGTAGGCAGCACCGATCCAGAAGGTGTCCTTGTAACGAATAGTGGCGGTAAGGTCCAGTTTGATCGGTACCGGTGTGGTGTACTTCACCAGGAAGGAAGGTTCGATCTTCCAATCTTCACCCAATGGGAATCGATAACCACCCATGATGTAATAGTGGTCCTGCATGCGGCTCAGCGTGGAATTCTCGTCGAGGAAATACACCTTGTTGCGCAACAATTGGGGTGCAGTGGCTCCGAACCAGAAGCGCTTTCCATAGAGGTAGAGCCCGAATTTCGCATCGAGCTTCGTTTCTCCACGCAATTGGTTGTCCATGACGGGATCCCCTGTGTCGTGGAATTGGATCTTGGAGCCATCGATCAAGAACTGGAGCAGGCCTGCCGAAACCGACAGCGATAATTTGATATCCTGCGTCAATTTCAAGTGGTAAGCGTAGGAGATCTGTGCCCCGGTGCGCCGTGTTGGCCCCACGATATCCGTGAAGATGTAGCCACCCAGCCCCATCTTTTCACCGATCGGTGCGGAAGCGCTGAAGGTGAATGTGCGCGGTGCATCTTGTATGCCGACCCATTGGTAGCGGTGCGCACTTCGGATCTCGAAGAACGGACGGCTGCCTGCCACGGCCGGGTTCACCACATAATCGTTGAACTGGTATTGCGTAAGCTGCGGGAGCTGCTGGGCCACGGCCGAAACCGAACCGAGGACCAATACCAGAAGGAGGGTGCTGTGCAAGTTCTTCATGGATCAGCGGATAACGGTGAGCGGGCCAGTGTACGCTTCGGGGAATCGTTCGTCCTTGAGGTCGATCACGTAGTAGTAGGTACCCACGGGCACATAGCCATCGCGGTACTTGCCGTCCCACGGTTGTTTGTATCCGACACTTCGGAACAATTGATCACCCCATCTGTTGTACACTTCCACCACGCATTCAGGGAAGAGCTCGATGTAGTCGATCACCCAAGTATCGTTCCGGCCATCGCTGTTCGGCGTAAAGCCTGTTGGAATGACCACATTGGGTTCCACGGTCACAAGCACGGAATCCGTATCCAAGCAGCCATTGGGTCCAACGATGGAAAGCACGTACCATGTGGTAACCGCAGGAGATGTGGTGGGGTTTGAGGCCGTTGCATTGCTTACCAACGTGTCCGGAGACCAACTGAAGGTGGATCCGGCGGGACCACTTGGAGTACCTCCCAAGGTCACCACATCGGTCAAGAAGATGAACTGGTCCGGACCGGCATTCGCGATCGGCAATGGAGCGAACGTAATGGTCACGGTATCCGTTGCGGAACAAGGCCCATCGCTTACCGTTAGGATATAGACATAGGTGCCTGCGGACTGCAATGGCAATTCCACCATGACCGAATCGCTGATCACGTCGCCTTGGTCATTCGTCCACTGGTAGGTGGTCGCACCCGTGCTTGCGCTACCATCGAGCGTCTCCACGGCACTGGAGCAGGCGGTCCTGTCGGCACCGGCATCGGCCACTACGGTAACTGCTGCATTCACTGTAACTGGCACCACCACATTGCAATTGTTGGCATCGGTCACCGTCACTTCATAGGAACCGGGTTGCAATCCGGAAAGGTCCTCGGTCGTGGCGCTGAAACCATTCGGTCCGCTCCATGCGAACGTATACCCCGGTTCCCCGCCGAATGCCGTGGTGGAGATCGCTCCGTCCGCTGCATCGACACAACTGGCATCGCTCACCAGGTCAACGCTCACTTCCAGCAACAAGGGCTCGGTAATGCTGTAGGTAAAGCTCGTGTCGCAACCAGCGGCATCGGTAATGGTCAATGCGATATCACCCGGACACAATTCCAGTGCGACCGGTGTGTCGGGTCCGTTGCTCGGTGGTGGTGTCCATGTGTAGACCAAATTGCCAATACCGCCCGTGGCATCGGTGATCACTGTCCCATCACATGCGCTGTTACACGTTACATCGGTCACCGTGGCCACATTGGCGATCGGTGTATAAGGCAATAGGGTGAAGGTGATCGTAGTGTCGCAGGTCAACTGGTCGGTGACAGTGATGGTGTAATTGCCAGCGCACAAATTGGAAACTTGATCGGTTCCTTGTCCATTGCCGGGTCCGGGATCGGGCTGCCAATCGAAGGTGAAGCCTCCTGCTCCGCCCATCGGACCAACCGCCGCAGTACCATCGCAAGGTCCGTTGCATGTTTCACCGGTGAAGGAAAGTCCGGCTTCGATCGCTGCCCCTTCTGTGATCGTGAACGGCAGGTTGATCGAGCAACCGCTCGAGTCCGTGATGGCCAAGCTGTAATCCCCGGCGCACAACGTTCCAATGTCCGTGGTATCCGTTGCAATGGGTCCAGCAACACCGCTCCATACGAGTGAGTAAGGCGGAACACCACCTGTGACCGCTGCATTCGCTGTTCCGATGCACTCACCAAAGCAATTGTTATTCGTGCTGCTCAATTGGGCTTCCAGCAAAGGCGGATCGGTGATCGTGATGGTGGCTGTCGTATCGCAACCGCGAGCATCGGTGATCTGCACCACCCAGTCCTGTGCACAGAGGTTCACCCCAGTATTCGATCCCGGTCCATTGGGCGGTTCGGTGATCCAGTTGTACACGTAGATCGGCGTACCACCACTTGGCGAAAGCACAATGCTTCCATCACACGCTCCGTTGCACGTGATCGGCGTTGCGGCCACGCCCGGGATCAACAAGTCCGGACCAAGGATCAGGATGGAGGTCACCAACGAACAGCCCGCACCGTTGTCATCGGTGATGGTCAGTTCATAGGTTCCAACACAGAGATCAGTGGCTTGTGGCGTTCCTTGTCCGTTCACGTTCTGTGTCCACAAGTAAATGTAGGGTTCCACGCCGCCGGTTGGCCCCACAGTTGCCACACCATCACAATCGCCAAAACAGGTTACTGGGGTCGTGCTCAAGTTCGCCACGATCGGTGCGGGTTCGGTCACATATGCACTGTCGATGGACACACAACCGTTGCCTGATGTTACTTGCACCAAGTACAACCCAGCACACAAACCGGAGATCTGTTCGGTGTCCAGATCGAGGTCGGTCCCAATGGCGTCGAACCATGCAATGGTGCATGTCGGGAAGCTGCAGGTGAAGGCCACCTCGGCAGTGCCATCACATACTCCGGGGCAACTGGTAATACTGCCGGTGGTCGTAAGCACTTCGCCATTCTCATCCTGCACAGGCACCAACTGGCTGGCCGTACAACCGAGCGAATCGGTCACGGTAACCGTGTACAGACCGGGGCAAAGGTTGGCGAGCGTATCGGCCGTGCCGAAGATGTTCCCGTTCTGAGTCCAGGTGAAGATGTACGGTGCAGTTCCACCCGAAGGGGTGACGAATACGCTTCCATTACAAAGACCGCATTGGCTTTCGATGCTACCACCGGCGAGTTGCAGTGCAACAGGTTCCGCAACGGTCCACGTGTTCTGCACGCTGCAACCGCGAACGTCCGTAACGGTCACCTCATAGTCACCGGCACAGAGATCATATCCACCGTTGCTGCCTTGTCCGTTCGGGGGAACGGGATCCCAGAAGTAGGTATAGGGAGCAGTGCCACCTGTGGGCGTTACGATGATGCTGCCATTGCAGACCGCGTTGCATGCGATGTTGGAAACGGCTGCAACTTGCACCAAGGGTTGTGGCTCCAAGATCAGCACCGAAACGGTGGTGTCGCACCCCGACTGGTCGCCGATCAGCACTTGGTAAACACCGGCACAAAGTCCAATGGCCTGTGAGAGACTATCGGGTCCACCGGGTGTCGGTGTCCACAGGTAAGTGTAAGGTGGAACACCGCCTACAGGACCAACGGTGGCAGTTGCATCGCACACGCCAGCGCATGTTGCTGGCGTTGTGCTCAGGTTCGGGATGATCGTTGTTGAAGGGCTCACCGTTGCCTCGGCAAAACTGACGCAGCCATTCGCATTCGTTACTTGCGCGGTATAGGTACCGTTGCACAATCCGGACAAGGTGTTGGAGTTCCCACCGATCGGGTTGCCATCCGCATCGAACCACTGCACCACGCAATCGGGCAATGAACAGGTGAAGTCCACACTAACCTCTCCGTTGCAATCATTTCCGCAGAGCGTTTGTCCGTTCACAGGGGTCAACGCTTCACCAACTGCGGAAGGGATCTGCAGCTGACGTTGCACTTCGCAACCGAACACATCGCGCACGATCAAGGTGTACAGACCGCCGCAAAGATCAACAGGTGCTTGATCGGTGCTTATCTCAACTCCATCCAACAACCAACTGAAGGTATACTGTCCATTTCCCCCGATCACCGTAGCGGTGGCAGTACCATCACAGACAGGACAACTGCTGGCGGTGAATGATGTGAGCACCTGCAACGGCAGCGGTTCAGGCATGACATAACTTCGGGTCACACTACAGCCTGCGTTATCGGTGATCAACACGGAGAACGGACCAGCACAGAAACCAAATGCGGCAGAACTACCCTGACCTGCTGCAGGTGCTGGCGTCCATAAGTAGGTGTACGGCGGGGTTCCACCGGACACGGCCATGGTCACGTTCCCATCGCAGATCCCAGAACAAGAGACATTCGAGATCAGGGCCGCGTTCACTGAAATGGGTGCGGCTTCTGTAATGAGCACCTCGGCTTCCAAGATGCACCCACTGCCTGTGGTCACTGTCACGGTATATACATCGGCACAAAGTCCAGTAACGTTCGGTGTGCCTTGTCCGGTTCCCGGTTCCGGGCTCCATGTGAAGGTGAATGGTGGTGTTCCCGAAGTGATGCCCACCGTAGCGGTGCCGTTACAAAGTCCGGTGCAGGTTACGCCAGTGGAACTGATCGCCAACGTGGGGTCCATGGAAGGAGCCACGGTGACCGTATCGATGGTAACGCAGCCTTGGGCGTTGGTAACCGAGACGAAATAATCACCCGGACAAAGATCAGTTACGGTGTTGGTGGTGTCCGGCAATTGGACCCCGAAATCATCCGTCCAAGCAATGGAGCATGGAGGTTCACCACAATTGAAATCCACATTGATCACACCGTCGCAAATACCCGGGCAGGAGGTTGTGCTTCCGGTAGCGAGGATCGATTCGCCATTGCTATCCGTGATCGGGATGGACTCTGTAACGGAGCACCCGTTCTCGTCGGTAACGATCAGGGTATACACATCGGCGCAGACATTCGTAATAGCGGTATCCGTACCTACCAAAATGCCATCACCATTCAACCATTGGATGGAAAGGACACCTGTACCACCAGAAGCGATCACCGTAGCGGCACCCACGCAGATGTTACATTCGCTTGGCGTTTTGAGCACGTTGACCAAGATCGGTGCAGGCGTTCCGATGATGTAGGTGAACGTCGCGGTGCACCCACGCGAATCCGTGACAAGCACATTGCGCACGCCTGTGCACAAGCCGGAAATAACTCCAGTTCCGGCACCAACAGGTGGTGGTGGCGTCCATGCGTATGTGTATGGACCGGTGCCTCCTTGTACATCCATGGTAATACTCGCGTCGCAGTCGCCGTTGCACAGAATGTCCGTTACCACGGCATTGTCCGTGATCGCTGCTGGTCCTGTGATCAACACTTCGGAGATGGAGACGCAACCTGCAGAGTCGGTAATGATCACTTGGATCGGTCCTTCGCAAAGACCGGTCGCTGTTGGTTGGCCTTGCACCGCAGGGGGAGGCGACCAGATGAAGGTGTATGGCGCCACACCGCCGGTAGGCCCTACTGTTGCTGTACCATCACACGCACCGGGACAGGTAACTGGTGTGCTGCTGCTGTTGGGAACGATCGTGGAACTTGGATCAATGGTGAAGGCGATCGTGGTGTCGCAGCCGGATTCGTCCGTCAGGGTTACCGTGTAGTTGGTGCCTGCACATAGGAAGCGCGCCGTATTCGTGAACTGCCCACTACCCGGTGCTGGTGCCCAGAAGATGTTGATCACGCCCGTACCACCGGAAGGCTGAACAGTTGCGATCCCCGTGCATGGTCCTGCGCAGGATTCCGCCGCAACGGTCAACGAAGGTGTGATCGGTTGCGGGGCGGCGATGGTAACAGACAGCGTGGCGGCACAGCCGTTGGCATCGCGCACGGTGACCACATAATCGCCGGGGCACATGTCACTGGGGTTCGCGGTCCCTTGGCCCAAACCGGGTTGCGGCACCCAGAGGAACGTATAGCTACCAGTACCCCCTGCAACGGTAAGGTCCACAGCACCATCGCAACTGGTGTTGCACGTAACATCGGTAACATCCGCCGAAACTGTGATCGGCAACGGTTCAGTGATGGTGATCGTGATCGTGGTATCGCAGCCACCCGATGAAATGGTGACCTGTTGATCCCCTGCACAGAGGCCGTTCGCAGCGGGACCTGCACTTCCAGTGGGAGGTGTCCAGACGTAGGTGAACACGCCATTGCCTCCTGTAGGGGCTAGCACAATGGAACCATCGCAAACCCCAGCGCACGAGATGTCGGTCTGTGTAACGTTCGGGACTATGGCAGAGGGGGCCGTTATGGTGAAGGCGACCGTAGTGTCACAGCCTGCAGCATCGGTAATGGTGAGCGTGTAGGGTTGTGGACAAAGGCCACTCGCACTCGGTGTGCCATCACCGATAACCGGCAAGGGCAGCCAACTGTAAACGAACCCACCGGCACCACCCGTTACAGTGGCAACAGCGCTTCCGTTGCAGATACCGGGGCAACTCGCCGGTGTTAAGGCGAGGCTGATCAGGATCGGATCGGCGGGTACGATATCGAACGTGAGTGTAAGGGTACAACCACGTGCATCAGTGACCAGCACGGTGTGTGTTCCAACGCATAGGCCCGTCGCATTCGGGGTGCCTTCACCCGTGGGTGTTGCAGGACCATCCCAATCGTAGGAGTAGTCGGTGGTTCCACCGGAAACCACGATGGAAGCCGTTCCATTGCACAGTGGACCGCAGCTCACATTCGTTTGGGTCTGTGTAGCCGTCAAGGGCAACGGCGAAGTGATGGTGAACGCCAACGTGGTGTCACATCCGTTCGCATCCGTAATGGTCACGGTATAGTCGTCCGGGCACATCAGCGTGGGTGTTGCAGTGCCTTGTCCAGCGCCAGGAGGTGGGTCCCAAACGAATGTGGGTGTGCCCGTACCTCCACTGGTGGTCAAGATCGCGGAACCATCGCAGGCATCGGAGCAGGATGCTGAAGTAGGCACCACACTGGCGGTGATCGGCAGCGGTGCGACAATGGTGATCGTGATCGTCGTATCACAACCACCGGAAGTGATCGTTACCTGTTGGTCGCCGGCACACAGGCCCGTGGCTGTTGGTCCTACCGGTCCAGCTGGCAACCATACATAAGTGAACACGCCATTGCCTCCGGTTGGGGCCAACGTGATCGTGCCATCGCAAATTCCGGCGCAGGTTACATCGGTCTGCGTGGTGTTCGGAAGGATCGCGGCCGGAGCGAGTATGGTGAAAGTGATCGTGGTATCGCAACCGACGCCATCGGTAACGGTCAATGAATAGTCTTGTGGACAAAGTCCGCTTGCATTCGGGGTTCCATCTCCCACCACTGGCAGTGGCGACCAACTGTAGGTGAAGGGTCCAGAGCCGCCTACTGCAACAGCATCTGCACGGCCATCGCAAATGCCGGGGCAACTGGCCGGGGTAAGTGTCAGCGTTACTTGGATCGGAACTGCAGGGAGAATAGTGAACGTTTGGGTCAGTGTACAACCGTTCGCATCGGTGATCAAAACGGAATGCACACCGGCGCACAAGCCGGTCACATCGGGTGTTCCTTCACCGGCCGGTGCAGCGGGGCCGTCCCAGTTGTAGGTGTAATCGGTCGCACCACCGCTTACCAACACGGAAGCGGTCCCATCACAAAGCGTTCCGCAGGAAACATCCGTTTGACTTTGTGTGGCGGTCAACGGCAATGGTTCCGTGATCTCGAAGGTCAAGGTGGTATCGCACAAATTGGCATCGCGGATCAACACCGTGTACAAGCCAGCGCACAGCTGTGTGGCATTGGGCGTGCCCGCTCCGGTAACAGCAGGTGTCCATGTATACGTGAAACCACCAACACCTCCCGAAACGGAAACGGAGGCTGTTCCATCGCATGCACCTGCACACGAAACATCGGTCGTCACCAGGGTCGGAACCAACGGTGGCGGCGCACCCACAGTGAAGGTCACAGTGGTATCACAACCAGCGGCATCGGTAACAAGAACACTATAGTCACCCGGACAAAGACCGGTCACCGATCCCGTTCCTTGGCCCGCACCTGGCGGCGGTGTCCACACGTAGGTGAATACGCCGGTGCCATCGGTAACGGTAATGTCAATTCGGCCATCGCAGGTGTTCGCACAAAGAGCATCCGTGACCACACCTTGCACATCAATGGATGGTGGTGCTGTCACTTCGAAGGGCGTAAGTACGGAACACCCGGACACATCATCCGTGACCCGTACCGTGTAATTGCCAGCGCATAATCCGGTGACCGCATTGGTCCCAGCACCGCTGCCGCCGGGAGGGGGTGTCCACACATAGGTGAACGGCCCAGCGGACCCAGAGGGTGCAACCGAAGCGGCACCGTTGCAGGCATCGGAACACGTCGCATTGGTACTGGTTAGGTTGGGTACGATCGGTGGTGGCTGGCTGATCACGAAGGTCACCGTGGTATCGCACCCGTTCGCATCGCGCACGTTCACGCTGTAGTTACCGGCACACAACTGCACCGCATTGAATTGATCGGTCGTAACGATGGGCTGCGGGGACCAGGTCACCGTAAAAGCACCTGTTCCACCGACCGGTGCAACGGTGGCCGTTCCATCACACACGCCGTTGCAACCTGCATCGTTGAAGGTCAAGCTCGGTGCGATCGGCTGCACATTGAAGAAGAAGGTGGTATCGAAAATGCAGCTGTTGGCATCCGTAATGCGCAAGGTGTTCGCTCCGGCGCACAACATGTTGAAGGACGAACTCGTACCTGCCCCGTTGTTCCAATTGTAACCATACCCTGTACCTCCGGGAACGCCGCCGATCGCTGCACTGGTGCGTGTCCCGTTGCACACGTCCGCACAGGTTGGTGGGGTGCTTTGGCCGAAGAAGATCACTCCAAGGGGAGCGGGTTCGTTCACCACTATTTGCACCGGACACGAGATCCCCTGGGTAAAATCCGTTACCACCACCAATTGGGGACCGCCACAGGCCGTTGTCCAAGTTGCGGTAGGCGGACCACCATTCAACCACAGATACGTAAAATTCCCTGATCCACCCGAGACGGTGACCGTGACCGTTGCATTGCAATTCCCTCTGCACTGCACGCCGAATCCATTGTAATTGGAGACCACGGAAGTAGTAACAGTGAAGGGTGTTTGGCCCGCACCCGTTCCGCAGGTATTCGCATCCCGATCACCTCCTTGTTCTTCACCAAAACCCCACGGTTCCATTGCACCGTTCACCACGAGCGCTGAAGAACCCACGACCACCACATCGCGCAAAGCGTTACGATCCGGTGCAGTGTCCAATGCCACCAACGCATTCCCGGCGATCAGTTGCTTCTGTGCGTTGGTCTCGGCGATCAAACCATGTGCAGTGATCACATTGCCGTTGGTGATCAGCGTTCCTTGTTGCAACCGCAGATCACCGGCTGTGGTCATTGCGGAAAGCACCGACCACGATCCAGATCCATTCAGGATAATGCTACCGCGCACGGGTATCCCGCGGAGGTCCACCTCCACTCCTTCCCGGCGCACGGTCAATTCCACGTTGCCTTCCGCATTCCATTGGACCGCTCCTTTCAATTGCCAAGTTCCAGCAATGCTGATCCCTGCGTTCGCAGCACCGGTGAGCTGCACAGCCGCATTTTCTCCATTCACGGAAAGGCCTTTGCAGGTGGCCTGTCCTTGCAATGCAATGGTGATGGGCCTTGCCGGATCGATCACCACATCGTCGCGGTCATTGGGCACACCGGCACCCCCATTCCCATCGGGGGAATTGCTCCAATGGGCGGCATCATTCCACAGGCCGCTGCCACCGGTCCAGTACTTTGTTTGGGCCAAAGCGAACGTGGACTGTACCAGGACCAACAGGGTCAGTATCAGTGCAGGCAGGGTCGGTGTTCTTTTCACGTTCGTCAGTATTACTATTCAAAAGCCGGACAACTGATCATGCGTTTGCTGGCACTTCCTTTTCGGCAAGGTGTGATCGCCAGGATCAACTCATGGGTATTGGAGCTGGCCACCCTCAACTTGGAGGTGGTGATGTCGTAGCTGTAACCGAGTTGGAAGAATTTCAGGAAACCGATCTTCAGCAACGCGGTGAAGGCATCACCGGCCCTGTAGCCAACGCCCAGTGTAAGCACCTTGTTCCATTCGATCATGCCGTTCACATCGAACGCGGGCGGCGCACCTGCAGCGAATTTCAACAAGCCGGTCGGAATGAAAATGGTCTTGCGACCGACCTTGTACCGATACCCGGCGCTGAGCATCAAATGGCGCGCGAACCGTGAATTGCCCGCACCCACGTTCTTGAACTTGTTGCCCAGGACCTGGTGGATCGAGACACCTGCCCAACCGCGCTTGCCATAGACCCAGACGCCCGGTGCGATGTCCGGTGCAATGATGGCCGCGGCCTTGCTGTTCACGGCATCGTCACTGTAGTCCTGTAGCGTAATGTCCCCGACGGCCAATTTGATCTGCCGCATACCGGCGAACAAACCCACCGAGGTGAAGAAATTGCGCGACATCTGGATGTGGTAGGCATAGGCCAGGTGGAAACCGGTGTACCCCAAATTGCCCGCATCGTCGGCCTCCACAAAAAGACCGACCCCGTGCTTGTTGGCTTGGAACGGTTTGCCTTTGGCGCGGATAACACCGTGCATGGTGACCCACCCCGTTGTAGGCGCACCGGGCAAGCCCACCCATTGCTGTCGGTAGCCCAAACGCAGGTCCAAACAATCGGCACTTCCGGCAACGGCGGGGTTGATCGCGAATTGGTTGAACACGTATTGCGTGTACTGAGCGATCTGCTGTGCCGACCCTACGAGCGGAAGCAAAAGCAGCAGGAGGATGGATGATCGGATCCTCATCGAATGATGGTTACAAAGCCGACGTACGGAGGCGAGCGACCTTCAAGTTGGTTCAACTGGATGTGGTAGTAATAGGTCCCTACGCTCAGGGGCCTACCCTTGGCGGTACCATCCCATGGATCCCGATAGCCGGTGGATCGGTACACCACTTGGCCCCAACGGTCATGGATCACGACCTGGGCGCCTGGATAATCGGCCATGCCGGGGATCTCCCAGAGATCGTTCTTGCCATCACCGTTGGGCGTGAAGGTGTTGGGCGGGTTGATCAAACGAATGATCTCCACAGTGACCTGGTCGGTGAAATCGCAACCTGCCACAGTAGTACTGAGCGAATAGATCGTGGTGCTCGCCGGAGAAGCTATCGGCTGCAAGTTGTCCGTGCCGCTCAACCCCGAAGTGGGTGACCATGTGAAATCCGTGAGGTCCACCACTTGCCCATTGAGCTGGGTGTCGTTGCCTTCCTCAATGGTCACGTCCGGTCCGGCATCCACATCCACGTTGATGATGTTCGCGCCCGGACCTGAAAGCATCAGCGCGAAATCGCATTGTGCGGGCAGGGTGTCCATGCCGTTGATCGCTCCGGATATCACCACCCAATAGCGCGTGTTCGCAGCCAAGGGCACAGTGGTCACCGTCACTTCATCGTTCCCCTGCTCACAATCCGAAGCTTGCACGAAGGCGGGCAGATTGCAGGTGCCGTCGCCGGAAAGCACCACGGCATTGATCTCTGAACTGGTGCCGGAGATGAGCGGACAATCAATGTTGGTAACCGTTACATTGACAATGCCGCCCTGTGAGTTGGTTGTAAAACTGTACCACAGTGGGGCACCGGTCGCAGGGCAACCACCGAGCATGTTCACCGGTGAACCCGTGTTGTTCGCGGTCTGCGGTTGTTCAGCACACAAGAGGGCGGCACCCGCGCACGTGCTGTTCGGTGGCTGCGCGTGGCATGCCAGCGTGGCCACTAGACCGAGGACCAATGAGAAGACGAAGCGTATGGTCACGTTGTGAACGACCGCGGAACAGAACCGCCACGGCCACGCCGAAGGTAGCGGCGGAGGGTAAGGGAATATGTTGGGCATAGTGCGCACTTTCACACAGGCCGGTGTTTAAGGGGGTAACACACGTGGCCGCTCGTACAAAGAAAAGCCAAGACGCAGGAAGTTGGTTGCGTGGGCAGGGACGATCGGGCCTTGGTCCAAGAGCACGCAAGGTCCACCTCATTTCTTGAACCGTGAATGGACGGGAATGAACGGAAATAAGATCTATCTATTCATGTGCATTCACGTCCATTCACGGTTCCTTCCATTCAGCTATTCGGCTATTAACCATCGAAGGTTCGACCATAAAATGGTGATCGCACTACCTTGGCGAACCAAGGTCCTGTCCATGTCCCGTATCATCATCGCCACCGACTTCAGTCCGGATGCTTTGCATGCCGCACGTTATGCGGCCCATCTCTTCGGCAACACCGATGTCACCTACATATTGGTACATGCCCACTTCGACCCCGGATCCCTGGTCCCCACGATACCGGCGTATTCCCCCGAATTACTGGAAGCAGCGCGTGATGGGCTTGCGGCTTCGGCCAAGGAATTCGTTGAGGTGACCGGAGCCATATCCGTGGAACACCAATTGCTGTTGGGACCGCTGCCCCAAGCCTTGCTTGACCTGACCGAAGAGCGCGGGGCCGATGCCGTGGTGGTGGGCACCAAGGGCCGTTCCGGCAATGGCCTCTTCGGCAGCAACACCTCCGATATCATACGTACCAGTGCGGTTCCGGTGATCACTGTTCCGGCAAGGGCCGAACTGGCACAAGTACGCCGCATCATCCTTGCGGACGACCGCGAGGTGATGGACCCGGACAAACTTTCCATGCTACGCCTGATGGCCTTGCGCCACAAAGCCGAAGTGCTCGTCGCCCACATCGACAGCGGTAAGCCAGCCTTGGGAACCACACGGGAACGCATGGCCGTGCTCCTCCCCGATGTGCCCTTCACGGTATTGGAACCACAGGGAACGGATGTGGTTGAAGGCCTGATCCAAGCCGCGCGTGATAACAAAGCGAACATGATCGCCGTGCTGCACCGGCACAAAGGACTGCTCAGCCGCTTGCTGCACACCAGCGTTGCGAAGGAGTTGGCGCTGGACACGGAACTTCCGTTGTTGGTGTTGGAGCAGGAAGAGGGGTGAGCGGGTTTGGGTGCAGGGCCTTGTCCTAGACCAGTTCTACACAGAGTACATTCGTTACATCCAACAGAGTTCCATGACCTCTTTGGCTTAGTAGCTTTTGGCCTTTGCAGCCTAAATGCCGTTCCGCTAGCTGGCAGCCACTCAACACCAAAAGCGCCTAACCAACCACTGGGCCGAAAGCCTTTTAGGTGGCGGCGCTAAGCAGCCTATTGGTCTTTGATCCTTGAAGGTTCTCCTTCTTAGGAACCAGCCCCGCCAAACGAACAAAGGGTGGCGCAGTGAATGCCCTGCGAAGATCAAGAGCATCGCACATATGATCGTTTCTCTCTACTGCTCCAACACCTATTCTTTTATGAACGTCCGGGAGATCGATGCACCATTTCCGGTATAACGCAACACGTAGATGCCTGCGGGCAGTGCGGAAGTATCGAGCACGGTCCGGTTGCCAAGGCTTCGCGTTTGGAGCACCACGCGACCTTGCACATCGTGTATGGTGATCGTACCGCTGCCGGGCAGCAGCAGTTGCACTATTTGTTGCACAGGAACGGGCCAGATGGCGAACTCTTCCGTAATGGATGCAGGTTGGAGGCCCGAGCAGATGTCCACCTCCACGGCCGCGCTGTCCGTTGCCGTATCGCTCCCCCCATCGTTGATCACGGTAAGTGTTACGGGATAGGTGCCCGGTGCCGCATAGCACACCGTGGGCATGCTGTCCGTGCTGTTGTCGGGTGTGCCACCCGGAAAACTCCACACCCAGCTCGAAACACCGTTCGGGGAGTTGTCCGTGAAGGTGGTGCACCCGTTCGGGCACAGCAATGCGCTGCTGACATCAAACGCAGCGACCGGCGCTTCCGGCACGTGCCATTTGGCAATGTTGGCCGCGGAGTCCCCACCGGCAAGGGTGAAGTTGCCACCCACGAAAAGACTGTCGTGGAACACTTCCATCGTACGCACATTGCCATTGCAGCCAATTCCCACGGGCAACCACGCACTACCGGACAGCCGTGCAATGTGGTTGGGTGTAGTGAAAGCCCCGCCGATGTACAACTGCCCGCGGTAAACGGTCATGGCCGTTACGTAGTCGTTCAGGGTACCTCCAACCCGCACCCATTGGCTTCCGTTCCACTTTGCGACCCGGCTGGCGGGCAAGCCGTTCGCTTGGGTGAATCGTCCACCTATGTAGAGGGTGTCCTGGAACATGCAGCTAACGAACACATCGTCGCTCACCCCGGTACCCATCCGGTTCCACGTCGTGCCATTCCACAGCGCCGTATGGGCAACCAGCGAATCCCCGGCGAGTAGGAAATTGCCACAAGCGAACAACTGGCCTTGGAACGGGGCCAGCTCACTCACTTGCGCATTGCAGCCGGTGGTGAGGGGATCGTACGATGTGCCGTTCCATTTCGCAATATGCGGTAAGGGTGAGGAAAAGAAACCGCCTACGTAAAGTGTATCTTGGAAGTGGGCCATGCTGTTGACAGTGCTATTGAAGGAAGCACTGCTTACCCCTGTAAGGTTGTAAAGGTTGGTGCCGTTCCAGAACCGTACTCGCCCCAGGTCGCCTATAAAGAGTGCCGTGTCGTTCGCATAAAGGCCATCTGCTGCCATGTAGGTGATCAAGCTGGCGACGCTGTTCCATGCTGTCCCGTTCCACCGGGCCAAGTAGCTTGTATTCACTCCGCCGATCTCCGTGAAAAGCCCGCCTGCATACAATTCGCCATTAAAGGGTTCCAAGGCGTACACGCTGGAGCTGGCACCGCTGCCCACGGGTGTCCATGTTTGTGCGATGACTGTCGGAACGGAAAATAGGAACACGAGGAAAAGCAGAATGCGCATGGCCTAAAGGTATGCGGCACGCAGGCCACGAGGCATTGGGAAGCCGTATGTGGCCGGGAAAGAATAGCCACATGGTCGGTTGCCAAATTAAACCTCGTCAGGTCCTCCTTTTTAAGGACCCTAAGCCGTAGCCGGGTCTTCGCTTCGAGATCCTGCTACCTCTCTGCTTGGCCTGTTGTAGTATGGTCCGTCATATTAGCCCTAAGCTACATCCAACAAAGCAAGCCACCTACGTCGGCAACTTCCAAGTCGTGGATGAGCTACATGCCCTGTGCGCCGACAGCTGAGGTTACCTCCTTTGATCCGTGCAAAGCCGATAATGGACCGCCTCTGAAGAGGGCAAAATAACATACTGAGCTCTTTAATACCCCTGCGCCATTCGTGCTTTTACCCTTTGCGCACCGTTGAGTGCAATGATCCGTCTTAGCTGCTCAACGCTCAGTGCCTGATCTCTTCCACGATGCATGATCAGGTGGCAATTCGGGCAAACGGGAACAAGGTCGTCCACGGGATCCAATACGTACCCGGCCGCCAACGTGTGCAGCGGATGGATGTGGTGAACGCGGATCGCTTGTTTTCCGAGCGTGCCATACATCTGTTCCAAGTCGACATTGCACACAGCACACAATGGACCATGTGCCCTGATGCACTTCGCCCGTGCCATGGGTTCATGCTCGTACCTGTTCACTTGGACCGCCAATGCATGAGGACCATTCGCGTATTCTGGTCCCACTTCTTCTGGCGATCGCTCAAATACAATGTCCACGTTGCGCGGGCCGCAGCGTTTACAGGGAATCACCTTCAACAAATTCGATCGTCGATCGGCCAATAGATGATCCAGAAGTTCCTGATAGGAACGAGCGCAGATCTTGATCACGGTCCTTCCGGTAAACCCGCCAAAGCCAGTTTGGTTCCTGAGCACACGGATGTGCGGGCAATCCGCCCGATGGATGCTACAGATCCGGGAACCATCGTGCCGTTTGATGTTCAGGACAAAGCCTGCCGGATCTTCTTCGATCCATCTCAGGTATCCATCATCATCACCATCAAAGAGATAAACCATCTTATACCAAACCGTTCATGGATAGGGATCGGACCACGATCGAACAGGTAGTGGGATCCGGCCAAATGTATCGGGAGGCGATCAGCAACGGTGCGCCAAAACAGAACGTTGATGATCACTTAAGATCGAATGACATATTGAGCACAGCTCAGTGGATGTATGGTCCGAATGGGAGCAAGATCCGGCGGAAAAAGTAGATCACTGGTAATTAAGGGCTAAC
>Ga0209582_1000304_pt1 | contig 38314 bp, 33 predicted proteins | sample KloWWTmetKNB5Kit_FD_187176 | JGI IMG/M metagenome (GOLD analysis project Ga0209582, IMG submission 187176) | Active sludge microbial communities from Klosterneuburg, Austria, studying microevolution and ecology of nitrifiers - Klosterneuburg... | ecosystem: Engineered > WWTP > Aerobic digester >...
CAGTTTACCTGAAACAAATTTTGAATTAAATAAGGACAACCCGGTAGAAAAAATCTTTTGGGGTAGAGTTGAGCTTGAATCAGCAACCGCTCAATTTTATTTCACCAAAGAATCTTTAATGCAACACCTGATGCACCAGTTTAAGTACAAAGGGAACCGTGAACTGGGTTTGCAACTGGGCCGACTGATGGGTTCTCAGCTAAAACAATCTAACCGCTTTACCTCAATTGACGCACTTGTCCCTTTACCCTTATTTCCTGAAAAGGAAAGAAAACGTGGATACAATCAAGCAACCATTCTATGCGAAGGAATAGCATCTGCAATGGGCATTTCAGTGTTGGAAAATGTTGTTAGCCGACCACAACATACCGATACTCAAACAAGTAAAGGACGAATAGACCGATGGAAAAATATGGAAGGCAAATTTATTTTGACCGATGCAGCCATTATTGCTGGCAAGCATGTATTGCTGGTAGATGATGTAATAACAACCGGTGCCACTTTAGAAGCCTGCTGTATTGAAATACTTAAAACACCAGGAATAAAACTAAGTGTAGCCACTCTTTGTATGGCAAGTCGATAAAGTCAATCAGTTCAACTATTTTTGACATTAAGAAATGTGTAAATGAAAAAATCCGGTTTATTAATACTGCTTTCAATTTTCATTATCCTCTCCTGCCGGAAAGAAAATTTTATCACATCGTCCGATGCTCATCTTCGTATTTCTGCAGATACGCTTAAATATGATACGGTGTTTGTAACGGCCGGATCTATCTATCAAAAATTTAGCATTGTAAATGAGAACAACCAAAAACTAAAACTGACTTCAGTAAAACTTATGGGTGGCAGCTCCTCTGCATATAAAATAAATGTTGATGGTGTTTCAGGTTACTCGTTCAATAACCTGGAGTTGGAAGCCAATGACAGTATTCATGTGTTTGTTCAGGTTAACGTTGATCCTACAGCTGCAAATCTTCCCTTTATCATTCGTGATAGTATTGAGATTGGATATAATGGAAATAAGAAAAATGTACAATTGGAAGCATGGGGGCAAAATGCCCATTTCTTAAGAAATAAAATTGTAAGCACCAATGAAATCTGGAATAATGACTTGCCGTATATAATTCTGGGTTCTCTTACTATTAATCAAAATCAAATACTAACTATCAATAAAGGTTGTCGCATTTACACACATGCCGATGCACCCATACTAGTAAATGGGAGTTTACAAATAAATGGACTGAAGGATACTGCAGACAGGGTATATTTTCAGGGCGACAGAATGGATGATCCTTACAGAGATTTTCCCGGAAGCTGGCCAGGAATCATTTTCAATACAACGTCAAAAGACAATGTGCTGAATTATACTGTTATTAAAAATGCCTATCAAGCTATCGCACTGCAAGATCCTTCCAGCAATTCAAATCCCAAACTGACCTTAAATGAATGCATTATTGACAATGCTTTTGATGCTGGAATTCTTTCAATCAACTCCAGCATAAAAGCGGTTAATTCTTTAATTAGCAATTGTAGTAAAAATATTTTTTTGGTAAAAGGTGGCGATTATGAATTTACTCACTGCACTGCCGTTACCTATGCCAATAGATATATAGAACATAAAGCTCCTGTATTACTAATGAGTAATTTTATTTCTGTTAACAACACACCAATAACTCAAAACCTGAATGCTGTTTTTCGCAATTGTATTTTTTGGGGGGAAAACGGATTGGTAGATAATGAAGTAGAAGTATTAAAAAGTGGTAACGGGCCCTTTGCTGTAAATTTTGAAAACACTTTATGGAAAGTGCAAACCACACCAGCTAATATTACCAGCAGTCAAATAATTAATAATCAGTCGCCACAATTTGACAGTATTAATACTTTCAAAAACTATTATAATTTCCGATTAAAAGCCGGATCCCCTGCACTTGAAAAAGGTGTTAATACAACTACAATCATAGATTTAGACGGGAAACCTCGACCAGTTGGATTACCCGATCTTGGTTGTTTTGAAAAACAATAGCAATAAAATCACCGAACCAGAGATTTTCGTTTTAACTTTGGTAACTCCATTAATTTTTTACAGAAATGAAAACTCTATTATTAGCTATGCTATCATCTGTCATGCTTACAGGAAGTTCCATTTATGATTTTAAAGTACCTGCATTAGATGGCACCACTGATATCAATTTTGCCGATTTCAAAGGCAAAAAAATATTAATTGTGAACACCGCATCAGAATGTGGTAACACACCACAATACAAAGACCTGGAAGATTTGTATAAAAAGTATAAAGACAAATTGGTTATTGTTGGATTTCCTGCAAACAATTTTGGATCACAAGAGCCTGGAAGTAACAAAGAGATTCAAGCATTTTGTACAAAGAATTATGGAGTAAGTTTTCCAATGGCAGAAAAAATATCAGTACGTGGCGATGACATACATCCGATTTACAAATGGCTGAATGAACAATCAAAAGAATTGTCAAAACAGGTAACAGGCAATACTTCAAAAGATTATGCCTGGAAAAAATTTTTGCAGGATCCTGTAATATGGAACTTCACTAAGTTTTTATTGGACGAAAACGGAAAGTTAATTGCTGTTTTCTTTCATAAAGTAAATCCAATGAGTGAAGAAGTGCTGCAATACCTGAAATAAAAGTTGTCGTTTTTTTACCTTTCACTTTTTGGAAACAATGCTTCTTCAATGGGCGAGAAAACTTATTTTCGCAATCCATGCTATTTGCCAATACCATAGGACAGAAAGATGTTAAAACCCAGTTGCGGGATTTATACAACAACAACCGTCTGAGTCATGCACTGCTTTTTCTGGGCAAAGAAGGAAGTGGTGCCTTACCCTTAGCACTTGCATTTTCACAATATATCGTTTGCGAGAAAGTTAGTGGCAAAAACAAGAATACAACACCTGGTCCTTCTCTTTTTGGTGATGTACCGGTTTCGGAAACAAGAATTTTGGAAGATGCCTGTGGTGAATGTGCTGCTTGTAAAAAAGCGGGTCAATATGTGCATCCCGATATTCATTTCTCTTATCCTACAGTTACAAAAAAACCGGGTGAGAAGCCGATAGCTACTGATTTTATTACGGAGTGGCGTGACTTTATCAAATTGAATCCTTATGGCAACCTGTTTGACTGGATAGAAATGATTAAAGAAAAAGAAAACAGCCAGGGGAAAATAACGGCAAGAGAGTGTGATGAAATTATCCGAAAACTGAGTTTGAAAAGTTTTGAAAGCGAGTACAAAGTGCTTATTCTTTGGATGCCTGAAGAAATGGATAAAGAAGGAAATAAGCTGTTGAAGATAATTGAAGAGCCCCCGGCCAATACTTTATTTATACTGGTAGCAGAAAATGAAGAACTTATTTTACCAACTATCTTAAGCCGTTGCCAGCTTGTAAAAATACCAGCATTAGACATCAAAGAAATTGAAACAGCCTTAATTGAACGTAATAAAACAGAAGTGGCCATTGCCCGACAGGTAGCCAGCGTAAGTGAAGGCAACTACAGAGAAGCATTACAATTAGTTCAACATGCTGAGGGAGACTGGCAGGCCTTATTGCGTGATTGGCTGAATGCAATATTAAAAACCGGCCCCGTAGCACAAACCAAATGGGTGGAAGAAATTAGCAGGCTTGGTCGTGAAAAGCAAAAACAATTTCTCCGATATTTCAATCATTTGCTGGAGCAGGCTATTCATTTAAAAGTAACTGGAAAAGCAACTGGAGCTTTTGGTACCGAAATAGATTTTGCAGAGCGGTTGAATAAAATAGCCGGAATAGAACAACAACAGGCCATTATAGAGGAGCTGGATCGAGCCAGTTTTTATATTGAGCGAAATGCAAATGGGAAAATGCTTTTTCATGCGCTTACGATTAAGCTATATCATATTATACAGGATAAGGTGGTTCTGATGGCCTAGCTGTATAGCTTATTTTTCTAAGAGAATCACTTTATACTTAAAATGGACGCCACTTTTTCAGTCACTACTAACTATATGCTCCTTTTTTTCTCATTTATATAATATACAATATAAAAAAGCCGGTCTTTTGAATTTTTGACTCAGTTTATAAATATTGGCTTTAATTGCAGCATTATCCAAAATATCATATTTTTGATGAACTGAGGAAAAAGGATAGCGGCAAGCCGCAGTGTATGAGACCGAATGCAGAAAATTTCTATATGGCTTCAACGACTCTTATATATAGCCTTACTTTTTTAAGGCAAATTGATTTGCTGAATAGCAAACAGAACGATCAACGGAGCGTCGCAACGAAAGCTTAATAGTAATTCTACAGCCGGCTTCATCAATTTCTCTCAATTATTAATTGTTCATTTTTAATTATTCATTGAATAATGAGTTGTACAGGTTGCAGTACTGCTACAGGCGGTAAGCCAAATGGTTGCAAGAGCAACGGCGGATGTAGCTCCGGCGGGTGCAACCGTATGAATACCTATGACTGGCTACGCAACCTGCCTATTGCCGATATGGACAGCAGTTGCAAAGTGATTGAAGTGAGCTTTAACCAAGGAACCCGAAAAGACTTTTTTCGTAATACAGCCTTGCAGCCTTATGATAAAGGCGACCTGATAGCGGTGGAAGGTGTGAGTGGTTTTGATGTAGGCGAAGTATCGCTTACCGGAGAAATTGTAAGACTACAAATGAAAAAAAGGGGTGTGAAGGAAGACAATCCCGAAATGAAAAAAGTGCTGCGTCTGGCTATCGATCGTGATATTGAATTAAGAAATCAAAATAAAGCCCGTGAGCCTGAGGCTGTGATAAGAAGCCGTGCTATAGCCCGCCAGCTGAAACTGGATATGAAGATAAGCCAGGTAGAAATGCAGGCCGATGGCAGAAAAGCTACTTTCTTTTACATAGCTGATGGTCGTGTTGACTTTAGAGAGCTGATAAAAGTATATGCATCGGAGTTTAAAGTAAAAGTAGAAATGCGGCAGATAGGTGCTCGCCAGGAAGCGGGTAAGGTGGGCGGCATTGGCAGCTGTGGCCGTGAGCTTTGTTGCAGCACCTGGTTGACTGATTTTAAATCGGTAAACACTGCAGCCGCACGATATCAAAATCTTTCAATCAATCAAACGAAACTAAGTGGACAGTGTGGCCGGTTGAAGTGTTGTCTTAATTATGAGTTGGATACTTACTTAGATGCTTTACAACACTTTCCTGATAACTGCGATGTATTACAGGTTGCCAAGGGAAATGCCTTTCTGATTAAAAAGGACATTTTTAAGAACCTGATGTGGTACACTCTCCCCGATAGTAATAAACAATATCCGCTGAGCCTTGAGAGAGTAATAAAGATAAAATCGCTAAACCAGCAAGGCGTCAGACCTGATGATCTGGAACCTGTAGATGTAGTGAGCAGCAAGCCCAAAGAAATGGAACCCGAGAATGTAGAACTGGTGGGACAAATAAGCTTGCGCACATTGGAGAAAGCTGAGAAAAAGAAAAAGCAACAACAGCAACAAAAAAATCAGCGGCCACAACAAAGACAACAGGGAAGTGGACAACAAAATCAACAACACAATCAAGGAGGCAATCAGCAAAGACCACAAAAAAATCAAGGCGGAGGCCAGCAACAACGCCCCAACCAGCAAAACAGAAATCAGCAAAGGCCAAACCAGCCCAACAGAAATCAGCAAAAGCCCAACCAGCCCAATACACCAAAAGAGTAGGTTAAAAAAAATCACACAAAATGTGTGACACAATTTGTATGATAATAAGTGATTGCATCTTGCTATAAAAAATTTTAAATCGTTTTTTCCCCTATCAAATCTCTTATTACTACCGAAGCAGCTACTGCACCAAATACTGCTGGCAAATAGGAAATAGTGCCGTATGCAGATTTCTTAAAATTTTTTCCATCAGTCAGCATTAGACTTTCTTTGTTGGGAATTTCGGGGGAGAACACCGCATTAATTCCTTTGGCGATACCAATTTTTTTTAAGTTCTTTCGTATTTGCTGCGCAAAAGGACAATTCCAGGTTTTTGAAATGTCAACGACCTTCAGTTGTGTAGGATCCAGTTTGCCACCGGCACCCATACTGCTTACCAATGGTAATTTACTTTCGTAAGCCATTTGTATAAATGTAATTTTTGGTGTAATGCTGTCAATGGCATCAATGATATAATCCGGTTTTTCATTCAAATGATGCTTTACCATTTCAGGATTAATAAACTCATTTACCACTGTCAGCGCAATTTCTGGATTAATGGCTTTGAGTCTTTCTTCCATAATCAATGCCTTAGACTTGCCGTGATTGTTTGCCAGTGCCGGCAATTGCCTGTTACGATTGGTAGGGTCTACCACATCGCCATCAATAATGGTCATGCGGCCTATCCCACTGCGTGCAATAAATTCTGCTGCATAGGAGCCCACACCACCCAGCCCGACTATCATTACATGCGAAGCCGTAAGTTTCAATAAAGATTCTTTGCCAATTAAAAGTTCGGTACGTGAAAGCCAGGAAGTATCTTTTGTCATATAAAAAAGGATGCATCAAAAATATTTGCTGCATTTTTTTGAATCTGCAAACTAAGTGAATTCATATCAATTGATAAAGCATTGGAAGCCAACTTATAGATTTCGTCAATATTTACGCTTGCATCATCAGTTTCCAGAAACAGTTTTTCCATTGAAATTTGTTTTAATAAATCCAACTGATTCTGATGTTTTAATGATTTTCCAAATGAGAGATAAAACCCTTTTTCAAGAATTGTATTTGCCAGTGTTTTATTTTTATTGAACCCATGAAAAACTACCGGTACATTTATGCTTCCTTTTTCAAGCAGGGAAAAAACTTCAGCCCATGCTTTTACACAATGAATGATCAGTGGTTTTTGTATTTCATTTGCCAATTGTATTTGCCTGGAAAAAATCTGTTGTTGTAGTTTGAAATCTGTTTTGCAAATTTTATCCAATCCGGCTTCGCCTATTGCCAGTACTGAAACATTATTTGCATAGCTAATCAAGTTTTCAAACTGAGATTCAAAATCTTCTTCAATATGCCAGGGATGAATACCCATGGAGTAGTATCTGCCCGATTGTACTGAGTGAAAATCATTATACAAACTGAAGATCGTTTTTTGGCCCGGGTCAGGTGGTGTATGTGTATGTATATCTATCCACAAAATGTTTTCATTTATTCTCCTTCACCCAATGCACGATAAATGGTGTCCTGTATTTTGCTGCGTATGTTCATACGGCCCAGCAGATTACCATCTCTTGTAGGGTACACTCTGTTTGAAAGGAATACATAAACCAGACTTGCTTTTGGATCTACCCACACGCAGGTGCCGGTAAAACCGGTATGTCCAAAAGTTGCGGGTGAGCAAAGTGCAGAAGGGTAAGGTTCTTTTCGCAGTGCATTATCTTTTTCAGGTTTATCAAATCCATAACCACGCCTGCTTACATCGCTATGATAGGCTGTAAAAAGATCTATCGTTTCTTTTTTCAAATAACGTTTGCCATTAAAAATACCGCCGTTGAGCAGCATTTGGTACAGCATGGCCAGATCGTAAGCATCGGAGAATAAACCGGCATGGCCTGAAACACCGCCAAACATGGAAGCGCCTTCGTCATGCACATCGCCCTGAGTGGTTTGCATACGAAAGTGATTTTCAGTTTCGGTAGGCACCATTTTATTCACTGCAAATCTTTCACGAGGCTTGAAGCCGGTTGTGGTCATGCCGATAGGCCGGTAAAAAGTTTGAGCAGCATATTCATTGAGTGGCATGCCGGAGATTTGCTCAACAATTTTTCCCAGAAAAATAAAATCGTTATCGCTGTACACATATTTGCCATGGGCAGAAAGTTTGCTGTTGAGTATTCGACTGAACATAGTATCCTGCCAGTCGTTGCGCATAAAAATATTTTCTGCTACACGTACTGTGAAACCGGGTTTGGATTTTTCACTGAAAATGGCTGGATTGGGTTTCCCGGTTTTAGGATCAATGGTTTCTTTATAAAAAGCAATATAAGGAACCAGCCCTGCCTGATGCAGAATAATATCATCCAGTTTTAAATCTGCCTTATCTGTTCCCTTTACCAAGGGCAAATAATCGCCTAAAGTTTTTTTAATATCCAATTTACCTTCTTCATACAACTTCATTACCGAAACGGTAGTGGCAGAAATTTTGGTTACAGAAGCCAAATCAAAAATGCTTTCAAATGTAGTAGCCGGAGAAGTTTCATATTTATAATTTCCAAATGCTTTATGATAAATAATATTTCCATCATGCACAGCCAATACCACACAGCCGGGAAAAGCTTTTTTGGCAATGCCATCGGCAACAATAGAATCAATCTCATTTAGTTTGCTGTACTGATGTACTGGTGTCGTCTTTGCTTTTACTATACCATCACCGCTATTGAATCTGCACACACGAACCGGAAGCGTTCCGATAGCCTCAAATTTTCCTTTCAAATAATCAGCAGCCACTTGCTGAGTTATGTCATCATCCTGATAACAGGCTACCAGTGTCCATGCATCACAAAAGTTTTTAGTGGCCAGTACATTTCCAAAAACAATGGTTTCTGTTTTGATGAAATTTAATTCTTTCCATAAATTAATAGCAGCAGGAGAAATACCATAATTACCTGCAGGCCGGTTACTGAAATTATGAATGCCCACTATAATGGCATCATATTTTCCATCTTTGGGAACAGCCTTAAGAATTTGTTCGGCTTTTGCTTCACTATCATTGTAGGAAAAAGTATATACATCTGCATCAAACTCATTCATCATCCTTCTGCCAAATTCATTTAGTTTAGAAGTGCCAATACCGATATAAGCTATCCTCTGTCCCTTCTTCAAAGGAATGTCGGCATAATCGTTTCTGGAAGCTGTAAAAGCTGCTTTATTAAGTAATGTGATAGATTTAGTAGCAACCTCACGACAGATGTCATCAGTTTTTGCATTTAATTCAGCTAACAAATTATTTGTTTCAATTGGATTCCATTGGTTTAAACCCAACTGATATTTTGATTCCAGTACTTTTTTTGTTTTATTGTAAATATCATCCCAGGAAATTTTTTTTGCTTTAATCGCATTTTTTATTGCTTCAATAGCCTCACCCACATCAGCCGGCAGACAGAGCATATCATTTCCTGCAATAATAGCTTCCGCTGCAATGGTGCCTTGTGGAAAATATTTGGCTACACCTTTCATTTCCAACGCATCAGTAAAAGTGAGGCCTTTATAGCCCATTTTATTGCGAAGTAAATCTGTTACATTATTTTTTGAAATAGAAGTAGCTCTGTTGGCTGTATTATCTATAGCAGGAATGTATAAATGAGCAATCATCACACTACCTACTCCGGCATCAAAAATAGCATTAAAGGGCACCAGTTCCATAGTATCCAATGCGGCCATAGATTTATTAATAACCGGCAGGTCGTAGTGAGAGTCCACATCCACATCACCATGTCCGGGAAAGTGTTTGGCACAGGCCATAATACCTGCATCTTGCATCCCTTTCATATAGGCTACACCAAATTCTGAAACTTTTATTTTGTTTTCTCCAAAGGAGCGAAATCCAATAACCGGATTGTTGGGGTTATTATTAATATCCACCACAGGTGCATAGTTTACATGCACACCTATTCTCTTGCATTGTTCTCCTACTGCAAGACCCATACGATACACCAGATTTTTATCACTCATTGAACCAAGCGTCAGTTGATATGGAAATTTTGTAACACTATCTAAACGCATACCAAGACCCCATTCACCATCAATAGTAACCATCAATGGCGTTTGTGCTATGCTTTGATAATAGTTAGTTAGATTGGCTTGTCTTACAGGGCCACCTTGAAAAAAACAAAGCGCTCCAATATTATACTTTTTGATATCGCTTACAACTTTGGCTACATGATCGGCTCCCAAATTTGAATGAGCTCTCACTACCATCAACTGTGCAATGCGTTGATCATCATTCAAAGAGTTAAAAACACTGTCCACCCAGTGCTGCTTGTTGAGTTTGCTTTTGTACTGGGCTTGTGAGGTTAACGAAGTAAGAACTATCAGAAAGACAAAGAGTTGCAATTGCTTCATAATTGATTATTTACCTGACTGCTAAAATTAATTCTTTCTCATTGAAATATGATATGAATTTTCGTAGTTTTAAACTCACTCCCGCTCCCCCTGAAAGTCTCTGAAACAGTTCGTTTTTTTCATCTAAAACTTACGACTATGAGACCAAATTTTTCTTTTCAGCCACACATTTACACATTAATTTTATTTTTTTTCATTCTTTATTTAACCCCAGTTACTGCACAAAAAGGAATTCATCTGAAGGAGTTTGATTTGAAAGAAGGAAAAATAAAAATTTATTTGCCTGATGATATCAGGTCAGGTGAAACGATTTCGGGTACAGTTGTGTTAGAACCGGAAGGTTCAACGGAAAAAATAAAAAATCGAAGTATAGCGGCATTACAAAAATATGGGCTTAGTTATACTGAAGATAATGGAAGCGTCAAATTACTTTCGACACGTTTTACTATTTTGATCAACCAAAATAATACAACAATTAATGTCAATGATGGTAATAAATTGATTTCAAACTATAACATTCCAATTCAAAAAGAGGATTATAAAATATCTTCTTTTGTACTTCCTACACATGTGCTTACTCAATCTGCGATTCGAATACATGGACCATTTGATGGCAATACTTCAAATACGCAGTGCCGGGTAAATGGAAAAGAAATGGAGATACTGGCCGAATCGCCAAGACAGTGCATTGTGCTGATGCCAGCGGCAGAAAGCAAATCGCATGCTGTTTCTATAATAGAAAATGGAAAGGAAATTCAAAAGTCAATATATGCCGTTAATATGAATGTAAGTGCCGGCAGACTCGAATTGCAAAAAGGCGAGCGAACCTATGTTGATGTACTCGTTTCCGGAATTCAAAACCTGCCAGCCTCAGCAACCTTAACAGTTACCAATATGACTACGGGAGTGGTTGCCATGCAAGGAGGAGAACACCAGTCAATTATTATTTCTCCCGATAATAATCCAGACAACACATACAGCAAACGTTTTGATATTCAAAGTATCAAAACCGGAAGTTTTTCAGTTACTGTTAATCTTGATTTACCTGAATCAGAAAAATTTACAACCGGTTCGGCATCGCTATGCAATTGTTATTTACTTGAGCAATCCTGTTTGATCCCTTTACAAATGTGTAAGGAGCTTGGAGGCAGTACACAACCACCCACATTTGCTCCTGATGCAGTTATAGATTCTTCCACTTCAATACCGGGGCCAATAGTCAATTTAAAAGTGCCCGGAGTTTTTAATAATAAAACCAGTTTTCATATTCCGTTGCAACTACAATCGTTTTCTGACGATATTGTTGCGGTAGTTTTTTCAATAAAACCATTTAGTTCAAATAACTGGCAAGCAATTGAAAAAGCCAGTCAAAATGGAAATAATTGGACGACAAACTGGGCACCACCTTTGGGATTTGATGGGGAATACATCATTAAAGCAAGAGCAGCTGGTAAAAACAATTATATATCAGAAACATACACCAGAGCAAATTTGCTGTTGACACCTGAAGCCAGTAAGCCATTGTTAGGTGAAAAAATAAAATTAACTGTTACAGATGCTCAAATCAATCAAGCAAACCAAGATGTGCGACAAAAGGAAGAAAGTCTAAGAGGATTGACTGATCGAATAGCCGAATTGAGAAGAAAATTTGAAATGTTGATGAATGAGTGGGAAAGAAAAAACACAATGGCCGAAGAATTAACAACCATTGACAAAGTAATAGACAAAATACCCGGCCTTTTTAGCGATTCACTTAAAAAATTAACCGACTCACTTGCAAAGTTAAAAGCTGATCTAAATGGCAAACCCGATAATGAAGCACTAAAAAAAGCAGCTGAGGATGCAGCACAAAGAGAAAAAGATTGTGCAGAAAGGTTAAACAAATTAAAACAGGAAAAAGAAGCTGCGCAAAAAGAACTTGATGATTTGAACAAAGAGATTGAAGACTTGTTACATCAAATGGACCAGCTTCATTTAGGCAACAACTGGGTGGGCGGTCATGGCTATCATGCCGATGGTGGATTTTGGTTTGGATATGTAGGAGACGAAAACTCGAATACCAATATCAGGGGTGAATCAAATAAACTTTCCAACAAATTGAGAGGCTTAAGAAAGCCTCAAAATGCAGCAAAAAAAAGAGTTAAAGATTTAAATGCTGAAATTGCAAAAGCACAGGAAGAATGTGACAAGCTGCAAAAAGAAAAAGAAAAAGCAGCAGATGCAGAAAAAAAAGGATCAATGCATGATGCTTTAGAAACACAGATAGATGAGCTATGCAGACAGATTGCCGCCTTAATGGATGCACTTCAAAAATGGTGCAAAGAGCATCCCGGTGTTTGCAATTTTAACCCTGTTCCTTCCGGTTCTCCCAAAACACCCCTAGAAGCCTTAGCCTATATTGATCAATTGAATGACATTATCAAAAAGAAAAAACAAAAAGAAACAGATTTAATAAATGAAGCTGAAGCAACAGCTGCTGCAGCAGCTGCAACAAAAGCCCAGCAGGATGCAGCCAACGCAGAGAAAAATAAACTGGAGGAAGCATTAAAAAAAGCACAAGCAGCAGCAGATAAACTACAAGCAGACCGTGAAAAACAATTAGAAGAAGAAAGAGTTAAAAAACGTAAACAACTGGAAGAAGAAGAAGCAAAAAGAAATACACCCACACCTCAACCCCGACTTACAAAACCCATCAATCCACAGGACAAACAATTGAAACTATTTGCACTGGGTATGTTGAGAGGATTGTTTAGAGATATGTTAATTGAAAAGGGACCCTGCGATTGTGAAACGAAAGCTATTGCCCTGGCAAATAATACCAATTCCGCCCCGGGTGATGTACTTGGTGGATTAGCAATTGGCATTGCCTTTGCGCCGATAGAAGCATTGCCCGGTTTATCATTGGGAGCTAAATTAGGAATAGGTGCATTAAAAGCATTAGGCAGTGCAATATATGGAGGTGAAAATTTTACAGAGGAATTGGGCAAAAATCTTTTTAATGTGATTGGTGGTGAAATTTTTCCGAAATTATTGGGAGATGAATTTACAGGCAACCGCATGAATGAGCTGGCAAGCGGAGGGCTTGATGCATTATTGGAAGCTGAAGGAGTTAGATTGATTTCATGGGAAGGAGAAACTGAGCTAAGAAATTGCGGAAAAATAAAAGGCAAAACAACAATGTTGTTTAATCCAAATACAGGATGGGTTACTATGCTTATAAAAATTGACAATTGTCCGCTGGTGGTTATTAAATATAAAGTAAATGAAGATGGTGTGCCAATTGGCAAACCAACTGTACAAAAAGTGAATGGCTAAAGTGTAAGATTGCGAATTGTTATTTCATTAAGAACGGTTTTGAAAATCACTGCCTTTAAAAGTCGTATTTTTGGCGGCTAAACCTGAATTGTGCCGGATAAAATTTTATTGCTCCCAGATAATATTGCCAACCAGATAGCGGCAGGTGAGGTAATTCAAAGACCTGCCAGCGCAGTAAAGGAATTATTGGAAAATGCGGTGGACGCAGATGCTACAGAAATTAATCTGATAATAAACGATGCGGGAAAATCGCTGATACAGGTAATAGATAATGGCAGCGGTATGAGTGAAATAGATGCCCGCATGTGTTTTGAACGTCATGCCACTTCCAAAATTCAATCCATTGAAGATTTATTTCATATTCGTACCATGGGATTCAGGGGAGAAGCATTGGCCTCTATTGCTGCGGTGGCACAGGTTGAACTGAAAACCAAAAAAAAGGAAGAAGATACCGGCATTTATATTGAAGTAGAAAATAGTGTGGTAAAAAAGCAAGAGCTGGTAGCTACACCAGCAGGTACCAGCATTGCAATGAAAAATCTTTTTTTCAATGTACCGGCCCGAAGAAATTTTCTAAAAAGCAATGCTGCCGAAATGCGACATATCGTAGATGAATTTACCCGGGTGGCCATGTCATTTCCTGAAATTCTTTTTACACTAACTGCTAATAATCAGCAATTATTTCATCTGGAATCAGGCAGTTTAAAACAAAGAATAGTACAACTTCTCGGCAATCATTATAATGCCAAACTTGTTTCGGTAAAGGAAGAAACCGACTATATGAACATTTATGGCTTTGTGGGTAAGCCAGAAGCTGCTAAAAAAACCAGAGGTGATCAGTATTTTTTTGTCAATAACCGCTATATCAAAAGCCCGTATCTCAATCATGCAGTGATGAGTGCTTTTCAGCAAATGATTGCTGCTGACAGTTTCCCGATGTATGTATTGTTTATAGAGCTGGATCCTACAGTGGTGGATGTAAATGTGCACCCAACAAAGCAGGAAATAAAATTTGAAGACGAAAAAATTATTTACGCATTTGTACAGGCGGCTGTCAAACATGCACTGGCCCAGTTTAGCATCACCCCTACTCTTGATTTTGATCTGGATGCTTCCATTCAAAATCTTTCCTCCATACAACAACCTTTTACCCAAGACAAGCAGGATCGTGCAGCGGGTTCTTCAATTTTCAAAGGGTTTACTCAAAAACATCAGGCACATTTTATTGAACGCACTGATAAAACAGAATTAAAACACTGGAAGGAATTTTATGAGAGTGCAAATACCGAATTGCCTGTAAAAACTGAACCAGGAGAACAGATTTTATCTGGTTTGCAACCAGCTATTTTCAACGCAACCGAATCTCAGGTAATCAGTCAGCTATTAAATACTTATATCATTACAGTATCGGGCGGTAACGGCTTTTTCCTGATTCATCAACAAGCGGCTCACGAAAGAATTCTTTACGAAGTATTAGCAAAAGCTAATAAAGAAACACCGGTAGCCACACAGCGAAGTTTGTTTCCGGCAACTTTAGAGCTTGCTCCGGCTGATGCAGCTATTATGCAGGAAATTATTCCCGACCTGCATGACCTCGGTTATGTAATTGAGCCTTTTGGTAAAAATACATTCGTTATTCAGGGTATTCCGGCAGATGTACCTGCGGGTAATGAAAGATATGTAATTGATATTTTATTAGAACAATATAAACACTTCAGCACCGATGTTAGTTTTTCTAAAAGAGAAAAACTGATTCGTTCACTTGCCAGGCAACAAGCCATAAAAACCGGCACAGTACTCAGCGATAAAGAAATGAAACATCTTACTGAAGCATTGTTTCAATGCAAGCAACCCAATGTTTCACCTGAAGGAAATCCCACTTATCTGGAATTTAAAAAGGAGCAATTAGAGAAAATGTTTGGCAGGTAAATGCTGTTTTTGTAAAAAATTATTCGCCCATAGTTTCTGCATACTTATAGCCAACACCTCTTACCGAATGAAAATAGCGGGGATTGCGACTGTCTTCTTCAAAATACTTTCTGAAATTAAGAATGAAGTTGTCGATAGTGCGGGTGGTAGGATACACATTATAACCCCAAACAGATTGCAATATTTTTTCACGAGGCACTACTTCGTTTTTATTTTCAATCAATAACTTAAGCAACATGGTTTCCTTCTTGCTTAGTTGTATTTTCTGGCCCTTATTATCCATAGCCTCCTGCGCTTTGAAATCAATTTTACCTCCACCAAAAATATAGTTGTCGCCAACGGTTGTTTTATCTAAAAGCTTTTTATTCTTATTAATCAGTTTATGGACTCTTAACAATAACTCTTCCAGATTGAAAGGTTTTGTCAGATAATCATCAGCACCCTTTTTTAATCCAAGTACCCGATCAGCACTGCTGTTTTTTGCGCTTAACATTAAAATTGGCACTTCATTATTGCTGATGCGAATGGTTTCTGTTACACTTACACCATCCATTTCGGGCAGCATTACATCCATTATAATTAAATCGAAATATTCATTTTCAACGGCCTTCAGGGCTGCAGCACCATCTAATGCAGATGTTACACTGTACCCTTCCAACTCAAGGTTTAGCTTTAAAGCATCATGCAGATTCTCTTCATCTTCTACCAATAAAACAGAGTGTTGCTGTGCTGTCATTTTTTTCAATTTAAAAAAAGCAAATTTCAGGTTCTGAAAGTGATAACAAAAATACTGCCCTGAGGCTGATTATCAGTCACCGAAATGTCTGCATTGTGGCCTTGCGCTATTTTACGACAGAGATACAAACCCAATCCTGTTCCCTGTGTTTTTCGTGTGGCCTCATTACCAATACGGTAAAACTTATTAAACACTTTCAGTTTTTCATCATCTGCAATACCTAAACCTTCATCTATAATTTTCAATTCAATACCGAATTTGATTTTCTTTAAACGGGCAGTTACTATTGCATATTTAGGTGAGTATTTCAATGCATTTTCCAGCAGGTTATTAATCATCATTTGCAACAGCAAAGGATCGCCTTTAATATCTGCATCTTCTTCTATTTCTTCTTCAATCCTTCTTTCGGGAAATCTATTCCGAAAATCCTGAAGTCTTTCTTTGAGTAACAAGTTTAAGTCAAGTTCTTCATTATCTGCTTTATATTGCCCACCTTCTAATTGTGAGGATACCAAAATATTATTGGTAAGAAAATTTAATCGCCCTACTTCGTCCAGCGTTTTTTGAATAAGTTTTTGTTGTTTTTCTTCTTCAAGTTTATGTTTTTGAATGGTTTCTAAACTCAGTTTGGCTACAGCTATTGGGGTTTTTAGCTCATGAGTAACGGCCATCATAAAATGTTGTTGCTGCTGTTGTAATTTCAACTGACGTCGCACCGAACGGTAAACAAACCAGGCTCCAATAAGAATCACAATAAAGAAAATACTTCCCTCGCCTATGTATTTTGATTGTTCCCTTTGGTGGGCAATGTTTATTTTTTCAAGTTGAGATTGATAAAGTTTCGGATTGGTTGCGCTATCAACAGTAAAATGCAGCTCGGCCTTTTTAAAGTCACGCATTTCGGCATTTTGTTTATTGAGCGAAATAAACCACCATATTAATGCAGCAATTATATACACCAATAATGCCCAGTAAATAAGTGTTGTACGAAAAATGCGTTTTGATTGCATGATGCAAAGATGGCAGAATATTATTTTACCTTCTCAATTCTTATACCAGCATCCAAAACATTTCTCAGCGGATCTTCCCGCATTACCTGCTCTAGTGTAAACTTAAACTCTCCCTTTTTAAAAGGTTCGGGGCCACCCAGAGGAATACGATGCTCATAAATATCATCCATACCAGATGCTTTCCATCCTGAAAGATCGTCAGCTAAAGTCAAATCCTGATGCAGGCGTTTTATGGTATCGCCATTGGGAAGTTGTATATACAGGTTGATATATATGTTATTGAAATTGTATTTATCACTATGCCTTAAAACAATAAAAGGCTGATAAAGTGCTGTAGTGTCTTTTATAATAAACGTAAACGAAGGTTTAAAATTACTTTGCCAGGCATGCCCGGGAATAGTTACTGTTTTTTCATACAGTTCAATCTGTGTACAGGAAAATAAACCCAGAATAAAACCAAAAGGAAACAGAAAAATTCGAACTTTTCTTTTCATGAGGCAAAGATAATGCTGCATCAGGCGAGGAAATACAGCTAAGGTTTATAATACATTCAATATTTGTTCTTTGGCTTTTTCCAATTCATCTTTCATTAACACTACACATTTTTGAATAGAGGAATCATATGCTTTTGATCCAGTAGTATTGATTTCGCGACCAATCTCCTGCAAAACAAAGGATAGTTTTTTGCCCTTGCTTTGTTCCTTTTCATTTAGCAGAGATTTAAAATAATCGCAATGATTTTTTAGCCTTACCTGTTCTTCGCTAATGTCAATTTTTTCAAAATAATAAATCAATTCCTGCTCCAGCCGATTGGAGTCGTAATTATCCTTACCTACTTTTTCTTCCAAAAGCTTTACCAATCCTTCTCTCAATTTTACTTGCCTTTGTGGTTCCAGTGCAGCTACTTCTTCCTGTAAAGCAAGAATATTATTGATACGTAACAGCAGGTCTTGCTCAAGTACAGCTCCTTCATTCAGCCGGTGGTTATTAATATTATTGATGGCTGTTTGTAATATAGATTGAAATGATTTCCATTCCTCATCACTTAAGGTTTCACTGCTGGGAGTGATTACCTCAGGCATTTTAACCAGCGTACTTAAAATATGAGAAGCATCCAGTTTCAAGTCATTGCTCAATTCAGCTAATGGTTTATAATAAGCTTTTGCCAGGCTAGTATTAATTGTAACCGGTTTTGCCAGCCCTGTATCTTTCAGGCTAATGGCGCAATCGACCGAGCCTCTCAAAAGATTTTCTGCAATGATGCGGCGGATATCAAACTCAAATGGTCTTAAAATCGCAGGCATTTTTAGCTGCAATTCAAACTGTTTACCATTGAGCGATTTTAAATCAACCAGAAATGTTTTATCACCCGCATTTTGTTCGGCCCTGCCGAAACCGGTCATAGATTTAAGCATGTAATACTTATTAGATTTTGATAAAGGTATTTTAATTCAATCAAGTGAATAAAATTTCTTTATGCAATGTTTGTTGATGTTAATGAAAAATAAATACAATAAAAAATCCCCTCGGTAAACCGAAGGGATCATTTATATGGATGGGTTAGTAAGTACGGGAAATAAATTTCCCACCACAATATTATAAATTATTTCATTCAACCAAAAAATTTTTGGCATTTATTTTATTAACATTTTAAAACTCGTTGTGGATAAACCCGAACAATTGTTCATTCAATTTTCAAATTAAAAAAACAACACTCCGCTTTTTAAAACTTCATTACTGATATTTTCAACAAAGAAAATCAATTGAAAAAAAATTATTGATGCTGATGTTCGCCAGCAAAAACATTCTTGTAATTAGGTTTTTCATTGGAGAAAATAGGGATATTAATTAATCGATATTCTGTTGAAATCAAATAATATAAAAATAAGAATGCAGGTTTTACTTCTCATTGCGCTGGTCATTACCTTTGACAAAATCTTTTTATGCGTTTTGAAACTCCTGTTCCTGTATCAACAATTGCGGCAATGATAGGTGCCGAATTGAAGGGGAATGTTGAAGGCGTGGCCACCGGTATTAATGAACTACACCTGGTAACTAACGGTGATTTGGCTTTTGTTGATCATCCTAAGTATTATGATACCTGTATTCAATCCGCAGCTACATTTATTATTATCAATAAAGAAACCTCTTTTCCAGAGGGAAAAGCATTGCTGATTGTTGCAGAACCATTTGAGGCTTATCTTAAGATTGTAAATTTTTATCGTCCTTTCAATCCTTCTTTGCAATTGAAAAGTGAATCAGCCGAAGTGGGTGAAGGCACCATCATTATGCCTAATGTATATCTTGGAAATCATGTAAAGATTGGAAAAAATTGCATCATTCATCCACATGTTACCATTCTTGATTATTGCGAAATAGGTGATCATGTAATTATTCAATCCGGTACGGTAATAGGCAGCGATGCTTTTTATTACAATAAAAAAACTGATCGTGATGTTCATTATAAAAAAATGACAAGTTGTGGTCGAGTGGTTATTGAAGATGCAGTTGAAATAGGCGCCAACTGTACTATAGATCGTGGCGTAAGTGGCGATACATTAATAGGTGCCGGAACAAAAATGGACAACCTGATTCATATCGGTCATGATACGGTGGTTGGAAAAAATTGCTTATTTGCTGCTCAGGTAGGTATTGCAGGCGCCACTACAATAGAAGATAATGTAATACTTTGGGGACAGGTAGGTGTAAGCAAAACCCTCACCATCGGAAAGAATGCTGTTATTTATGCGCAAAGTGGTGTAAAAGATTCTATTGAAGGAGGCAAAGTATATTTTGGCTCACCGGTTGAAGATGCAAGAGAGAAAATGAAAGAATTTGTATGGGTGAGGCGTATTCCCATTCTTTGGGAAAAAGTAATGGGAAAGAAATAATATTTATCAATCCGGCTCATAATCATACGGCAATTGATCTGCAAGATTTTTCCAACTCCAATAGCCCTGGTTTATCCAGTTTCTTTGCTCATAGTAAAACCCGTTTTCTGTAATGGATATCCAGTCTTTTAAATCTATATAAGAAATCTGGTAAGGTATATTTTTTGGCAGATTCATTTTTTTCAAATACTCTTTCTCGGGCCATTTCTTCGTATAAGTAACGCTGATTTTTCTGGGATAATGTATTTCTACTTCAAAATTTCCTGTGGTCACCTGGTACATCAGACTATCTAAGCCCAAACTGTCTTTTGTTATAGTTACTATATTATAATAACTGGAATCATAAACATCATTTACCTTATTAAATTTTTTGGAACTGTTTTCATCAAGCATGTCTATGATCCACCCATCTTGTTGTATGGTGCTATCGTAATAGCTGCGCATAAATTGCAATTTGGATCCTTCATATGTTCTTTTTCGGGCAAGGCTCCATACATTTTTTAAACTGTCGCTGCCTTCCATTTCTGCATAAAGACTATACCCACGATAGCTGTTATTTTCTGTATTATAATAATACGCAAAGGAATCCATTTGATAACGAATGTGATAACCCAATGCCCTGTTTTCAATAAGCAGCACACTATCGGCCAGTACTTTGAGGCGGTTATTTCTCTTTGAAAAATAGAACTTCAGTACTTGTGGATTTACAATAACGGTTTTAGATGCATTGGGCGTTGATCCCAAAAAATTTTGGATAAAAAAATCACCGTACTTATTCCATCCGTCGGGCACTTCGCTGCTTGATTTAATGACCACTTCACCCATACTTTTATCTTCTTTTGCCATCAACACTTGCAGTTTTGTACTATCGCCCAATCTTATGGTTTGAGTTTGATAACCAGTATAAGATACGATCAAATCGTAGCCGCCAGATTTTAAAGAAAGTGAAAATTCTCCCTGCTTGTTGCTATAAGTTCCTGATGTTGTGTTTTGGCAAAATACAGATGCAGATACCAGCGGCTCTTTGGTGGCGGAGTCAAGTATAACGCCGCTGACCACTATTTGTGCTTTTAAAATATAGCCACAAAAAATAAATATCAGTGATAAAATAGATTTCTGCATTTCTGAAAATTGTGCTCTAAAGATAAACTCCTCCTGTTAATGGTTGCACTATTTGATTAACAAATATCCTGCCTGTATTTCTATTAAGAAGCTATTTGCTTGTACTGATCGCAGGCTTTCTTAATGGTTTCTTCTAATGGCCTATAGGAGAACCCCGGAAGTGCTTTTAGTAATTTCTCGTTTTCAAACCAGGTTTGGCTACAAGCTACTTTGGCGCTTTCTTTTGTCAGTAAAGGTTTGTTACCAGTAAAGATTGATTTTAGTTTTTCGATTCTCCATGCTATACCCAGTAAGAAAGCATTGGCAGCCCTGGTAGGTTTTTTCTTGCCAAAATTTTCTGCAATGGTTTCCTGCAATTTTTTAAAAGGCCAGGTATGTCCGTTTACAATAAATCTTTGTTCCGTAATATCGCTCTCCAGTATTTGCACGGTAGCTTTTGCAACATCTTCTACATCTACAAATCCATTGATGCCCGGGGTAAACCAATTAATGCCTTTCTGTATATTTTTAAAAATGGCGCAACTGCCGGTTGTCCAATCGCCAAAACCCAGGATGGTACTGGGATTAAGAATAACAGCATCAAGTCCTTCTGATATGCCACGCCATACTTCCATTTCTGCTTTATGCTTCGTAATGGCATAATGTGTATTTATCTTACTTTCTTCCCATTTTCTATCCTCATCAACATGACTTCCACCGGCGGTGCGGCCCAGTGCTGCAACAGAGCTGATATAGACTAAGCGATTAATATTTTTTTCAAGCATTAGATTTACAACATTGGCTGTACCATCAATATTTACCTGGTACATAGTCTTTCTTTCCTTCTTAAAAAAAGAAACCACTGCTGCCGAATGAATAACAGCCTCCACTCCTTCCATTGCTTCTTCCAATGCAACCACATCCAGCACATCGCCCTCCACCCATTCTACATTTTTAAAAACTGATTCATCCATCCATGTGGGCAGTTTGCTGCTACGGCGTATAGCCCTTACCTTATAACCTTTTTCAACCAGATGTTTTATAATATAAGAACCTAAAAAACCGGTGCCTCCTGTAACTAAAATCATTTGTAAACTATATTTATAATTTATGGTTGATATGCAAAATATCCTTCGCCCGTCTTCTTACCCAATTTTCCAGCTTTCACTTTTTCTTCCTGAATATAAGAGGGTTTTAATCTTTCTGGATTTCCCATTTGATCATACACCGAACAACTTACTGCATAGTTCACATCATTTCCTATTAAATCCATCAAATGAAAAGGGCCCATTTTAAATCCTGTAGCTTCCAGTAGTCTATCAATGGCTTCAAAGTTTGAAATTCCTTCTTCTGACAGTCGCAATGATTCAATATAATAAGGACGGGCAACATGGTTTACTATAAATCCGGGAGCATCTTTACAAAGTACAGGTGTTTTGCCCATTGCCTTTGCCAGCTCAACAATCATTTTTGTTGTTTGAGTATTAGTAAATGACGTACTTACAACTTCTACCAGCTTCATTATGGTTGCAGGATTAAAAAAATGCATACCTATTACTCTTTCTGGTCTTTGTACTTTTTTTGCAATTGCTGATACAGATAGTGAAGATGTATTTGTTGCAAAAACACATTCGCTATGATTAAGTTCGGCCAACTGATTGAACAAGTTTATTTTAATGTCAATTTTTTCAACAATAGCCTCAATAAAAACATCTGCCTGACAAAACTGAATGTCATCTAAAAAATTAATACGTTGCAGTATTATTTCTTTTTCATCTTTACTAATCTTTTCTTTATCAACAAGACGTTGTAAATTTTTATCAATGCCGGATTTTGCGTTGTCCAATACTTTGGAAACAGGGTCGTAAAGCAAAGTATAAAAACCTGCTTGTGCGGCTGCTTGAGCTATACCACTTCCCATAGTGCCGGCACCACAAACACAAATGATGATCTTGGTCATATTACGATATTTAAAGTGGTAAAATTAATGGTTGTACACAGGATAATCAGATTTCTGAATCTTATTAAAAAATGTCGGAAGTTTGACTTATTTTAACATCAAATTTTTTTAATGGACACCACACAATCTGCAACATCAGCACCTGTTTTTAATAAAGCATCTATGCCAGGAGTCTTTGGCACAAAAATTCCTGCGACAATTGCTTTTGGTATTGGCGTTTTACTTTTCCTGCTTCCGCTTTCCGAACTTAAATGTGCAGGACAAAAAATAGCAAGCAAAACCGGCATCACATATGCAATGGGTAAAGAATGGAAAACCGTTTCTTCAGGTATGTTTGGCAGCGATACCAAAAAAGACCAATCAAGTGATTTCAGTAAAGAGAAAAAAGGCAATACACAAATTTTAGCTATTGCAGCGATAGGTTTAGGAGTTTTGGGCTTGCTATTATGTTTAGGAGCAAATAAATCGTCACTTTCAGCTGGCTTGGTTTCCGGTGTACTGGCAGCAGGTGCTTCCATAGCATTAATGATAGATCAAAAATCAAATTTTGCTACTGCACTTAAGTTAGATGCTTTAGATAAAGGGGGTGATGCCTCGGAGGGTTTTGATAAAATTGGAAATACATTGAACAACGCTAAACTGGAACTTGGATTTACGATGTGGTTTTACCTCGCAGTAGCCGCTTTTTTGGCAGCAGCATTCTTTTGTTATAAGCGAATGCAGGCAGGCAAAAACAATTTATAATTTGTAATACATATTTTAATCACCACCGAAGTTTAACTTCGGACAAAATCAACCATTATGAACAGAAAAATGTACAGCATCATTTTAGGTGCAATCTTATTAATTGGGTTTTTCCTACCTTATTTTTCCCTTTTTGGAATGAATGTAAGCGGACTAAAAATGGCAACTGCCGAAGGCGGCGACTGGAAGCAGTACTTGTTATTCCTGATTCCTCTTTCCGGCTTAATGTTGCTGGTAGGCGGCGTTAATAACGGCAATTATCCGCTTGGCAGAGGGCTGTGGACTGCATTACCATTGCTCACTATTCTTTTTCTGTTTATTGGAGCACCAGTAATAGATGGTCAGGCAATTGGTGATGTTTTTAAAGCATTAGGAAAAGGATATGGAATCGGTTTATGGCTTACCATTGCTGCTTCTGTTGCTGCATTAGCTTATAACCCTAAAGAATAATAATTAGCATTTTCATTTATAAAGGCCTGCCACACGGTGGGCTTTTATAATTTTTAAACAAACCGTTATTTTTATCGGATAAGTTAGTAATGAAAAAAATTTTTTTAATAACAATCTTGTTTGCTGTAAAATCTGCTCACACACAAACACAACAGCAATGGGCACAATTAGTAGGATGGGATGGCGTATCGCATTTTTCTAAGTATATCATTTTTAATGCAGGCCACATGGGGCCAAATGCGCTTACGATTCCTTCGCTTACAAATGGAAGTATTGACAGTATAAATGCCATTGGATTAACTGGACAATTACATTTTGCCAAAGGCGACAAAACGCAAAACTTTAATGTGTATGGCAATTTTTGCCTGGCCAGAAACAGGGTTGCTGTTGATGTAGCCTGGTTGCCTGTTGAATTCTTTAAAATGACTGATACTATCAAAAGAGAAAGACATGTGTATTATCTAAACTATTTTGATAAACAAGCAAAAGGCGATGTACAATTTAGTACCAATATCAACCTACTTAATAAATGGAGAAATAAAACACAACTCGCATTAAGAGTAGGCGTTCGGCTTCCTTCATCCTCAAGTAAGGGTGTGGCCGCCGCACGATTTATTGATGCCACCAGCTATTGGGTTGATGTGTCAATGGGAAAATATATAAATCCGCAACTTAGGTGGATATCGATGGCCGGCCTTTATGTTTGGCAAATGGATAAAGGTGATTTAAGGCAAAATGATGCTTTTCTTTTTGGTACCGGATTAGAATGGAATAAAAACAATTGGAAACTACAACCCTATTTTGCCGGCTATCTTGGGTATGAGGCCAAAAGTGGCGACAAGCCAATTGTATTTCGCTTTAATGCCGAAAAAAAATTGAACAAAATCGTTTTGATGTTGCGATTGCAACAAGGGCTGAATGATTTTAAATACACCAGTGTGGAAACCGGAATAAAATGGTTGCTTAAATCGACGAACTAAACTGCTTTAGAAACCTTACATCGTTTTCACTAAAAAGACGAATATCATTGATACCATACTTGAGCATAGCAGGTCTTTCTATTCCCATTCCAAATGCAAAGCCTGTATATTTATTGGGGTCAATATTACAATTGCTTAACACATTGGGATGCACCATGCCGCAACCCAAAATTTCTACCCATCCCGTTTTTTTACAAATATTACAACCACTGCCACCACATATAAAACAGGAAACATCCATTTCAGCGCTTGGCTCAGTAAAAGGAAAATAAGAAGGGCGGAAACGAACTTTCACATCTTTGCCATACATTTCCTTCACAAAGAAATAAAGTGTTTGCTTTAAATCTGCGAAAGAAACATTTTCATCAATATACAATCCTTCTACCTGATGAAAAAAACAATGGCTGCGGGCACTTACTGTTTCATTTCTGTAAACACGACCGGGCATCAACATGCGTATCGGTAATTTTCCTTTTTCCATTTCTCTTATCTGCACACTGCTGGTATGTGTACGCAACACCCAGTCGGGATTTTGTTGTACATAAAAGGTATCCTGCATATCTCGGGCAGGATGGTGCTCGGGTAAGTTCAATGCACCGAAATTGTGCCAGTCGTCTTCAATCTCGGGCCCTTCGGCTACAGCGAATCCCAGCCGTTGAAAAATGGACACAATCCTGTTTCTCATTAAAGTAACCGGATGTCTTGAGCCTATCAATACTTCATCTCCCGGAAGACTCAGATCCAATACATTTACATTGGAGCCCTGTTGAGTTTCAATAGACGATTTGAATATTTCAAATTTGCTTTCAACAAAGAGTTTGAATTCATTCAACACCTGACCGGCTTCTTTTTTCTGTTCAGGTACTACATTTTTCATCTCACTCATCATTGCTTTTACAATTCCTTTTGTACCCAACCATTTGATACGAAACTCCTCAACCTGTGTAGCATCCGAAATATTGGTGACCTCAATCTCGCTTTTATAAGCGGCTATCTGTTTTAGCAATTGCTCCATAAGGCGGCAAAGATAAGCTATGGCCAAAAAAAAATTGCAGGTAGATAATGCTGGCAATCAAGGCCGGTTTTTTACTCTCTGAAACACTTAGTTTTGTATTTATGGATTACCTGAATGTTTCCGATTTTTTAGACCCGGTTGATCTTCATCTGATTTCGCATGATGAAGGTTATAAAGACGGGCAATTGGGCAAAGTAATAGACATCTATAATGAATCATTTCCTGAACTGGACGAAGCCCAGATTGTACTTGTAGGTTGTGGCGAGCAAAGAGGCAGTGGATTAATACATGGACATAGCGAAGCCCCGAATATTATTCGCCGTCATTTTTATTCGCTGTATTACTGGCATCCCGATATTAAAATTGCCGATGTAGGAAATATAAAACCCGGTTCTTTGTACACTGATTCTTATGCTGCATTAAAAACGGTTGTTGGTGAATTAATGCAAGATGGAAAAACGGTGATCGTTTTGGGAGGTTCACACGATCTTACATTATCTCAATACCAGGCCTATGCAGGCAGCAAAAGGCTGATAGAAGCTAGCTGTGTAGATGCCCTTGTGGATATTAATTTAGAATCACCCTTTCGCCACGAAAATTTCTTGATGGAAATGCTTACCGGCGAGCCCAATTTTATTCGTCATTATAATCATATCGGGTTTCAAAGCTACTATGTGCATCCGCGAATGTTGGAAACTATGGATAAGCTGCATTTCGACTGTTACCGTGTAGGAAGTGTAAAAGAAAATATGGAAGAAATGGAGCCGGTTATCCGCAATAGCCATTTATTGAGTTTTGATATGACGGCAGTAGCACATGCTTATGCCCCTGCAACTACAGCTTCTCCCAACGGATTTAATGGCGAAGAAGCCTGCGTATTGATGCGTTATGCAGGTATGAGTCCTAATATCAACAGCATTGGCATTTACGGCTATGATGTGCAGCACGATAAAGATGAACTTACCGCCAAACAAATCAGCCACATGCTTTGGTATGTACTGGATGGCCGCAGCCGTGCCCGCCGCGAAGCACAGTTGGACGAAAGAGATTCCTTCAACGAATATCATACAGCATTTGCCGAAGTAGAAACCACTTTCTTACAAAGCAAAAAAACGGGAAGATGGTGGATGCAGTTGCCCGATAAAAAATTTATTGCCTGTAGCTATAAGGATTATTTGCTTGCCAGCAGCAATGAAATACCTGAAAGATGGCTGAGAGCACAGGAAAGAGGATGATGGGAAAGGTAGAAGATTAAGTGTGGAAGAAATTGTAAGTTCTGCGAAATTTTATGTTTACCTGAAAATGAAAAAGGAAGAAATCAGACAATATTGCTTATTTAGTATTCCAGTCTCATATTTCTGTTTTATAATTTTTGTTTTTGTACTTGCCTCCTGCTCTGTACAAAAGGAAATATCCCGTTCTGCCAGAGAAAATATTTTAGAAGTTAAAGCATTACAAACGGCGCATGTAGGCATCAGCATTTTTGATCCTGCTTCGCAAAAATATTTATTCAATTATCAGGGCGATAAATATTATGTGCCAGCCAGTAATACCAAACTCCCCACCTGCTATGCAGCCATGAAACATTTGGGCGATAGCCTGGTTGCATACTTAATAAAAGACAGCAGTGATATTGTAATGATTCATCCAACTGGCGATCCTACTTTCTTACACCCCGACTTTAAAAACCAACAGCCCTTCCATCGCTTACAAAACATAAATAAAAAATTAGTAGTACAGTTTCATTCCAATGATAAATTTTCAGAATATGGCAGCGGCTGGTCGTGGGATGATTATGAAGAGCCTTATCTGGCTGAAAGAGCTGCACTACCCATTTACGGCAATGTAATAAGATTTGAAAAAAACAAAAATTCAATTACCGCAAGTCCTCCTGTCTTAAAACAACCATTCTTTAATGAGCCTTTAATACAGTTGATAGGCTTAGGAGAAAAATTTAAAGTAACTCGTAATAAAGATGAAAACAAATTCAGTTTTTCAAAGGATAATGCCATCTTCAAAGAACAGGAAATTCCTTTTAAAACTAATGGAATAATATCTGGGTTTAGTTTTTTTGCTGACACTTTACATAGAAAAACACCGGACGACATCAGCCTGAGTTTTTCCAATACTTTCTCCGGATTTCAAAAAGTATATTCACAACCTACAGATTCGTTTTTAAAAATAATGATGCATCGCAGCGATAATTTTTTTGCCGAGCAATCTTTATTAATGGTTAGCAATGTACTACTTGGCTACATGAATGATAAAAAAGTAATTGACACATTACTCAAATCAGATTTTAAAGACCTGCCACAGTCTCCACGATGGGCCGATGGCAGCGGGTTGAGTCGATACAATTTATTTACACCACAGGATTTTATTGCCATACTTTACAAAATGAAAACTGAATTTGGGATGAAGCGTATTCAGGAAATATTGCCAACAGGTGGAGAAGGCACCATTCGCAATTACTATCAATCTGATAGTGGATATATTTTTGGAAAAACAGGAACACTTTCAGGTGTGGTGGCCTTTAGTGGGTTTTTATATACTAAAAAAAACAGGCTGCTCATTTTTTCAACACTGGTCAACAATCATAATACATCTGCTACTGAGGTAAGAAGAGCGGTAGAAAAATTTATAAATGAAATCCGAAACCGCTATTAAACTTACTTTCTGTTACTTTCACTGCATTTAAAAGATGCTCAGCCTTAAGAAGCAGTTCATTTTTATCAATTTCCAAATGGGCATTTGTAAACATTCCGGCTTCGCAGGTTGAAAATAGCTGATCCAGTTGTACAATTTCTTCATCAGACAGTCCTTTTTGCTGTAGCGACATTATTATTTTCTCTTTTGTTGATATTCCTTGCTCCAGCGATAGTGCAGTAACCAGATAGCGACGAACGGCAGTGTAAAGTAAATTAAGAAAATCAGGATTATTAGTAAGGAGTGCCTCTTTCACTGGCAACAATATTTCTTCTATAGATTCTTCCCGTGTTTCCTCTATAGGCAAAACAGTTTCTTTTGTTTTTCTTTTTGCAAAAATCCAATAAGCCAACCCGGCAGCAATAAACGAGAGAATAACAATAATAGCGATACGACTTGCCCTGTCATTTTCTTTTCCAATATCCGATTTTTGAATATCGGGAGTTGCGGTTTTTAAGATTTTATTACTTACCAAAACCTGTTGTGTTAATGAACTTGCCGTTTTATATTGCTTTGCATTGGATTCAAAAAAACTAAAACGGATTGCAGGCAACTCGTAATTGCCCGGTTTAGATGCTATAAAAGGATAACGAAATATGCGAAAGCCTTCGAGTGGAAATTTCATTTTATCCATTGAATCTTTTATAATGGGTGCAAATCCTTCTATGCCTTTAGGCCATTTTATTTCGGGAGCATTGAGTTGTGTAAAATTTCCTTTGCCGCTAATCATTACTTCAAAAAAACCTTCCTCATTCATTGCAATCTCGCTTTTTACAAGTCTTGTGCTGAGGTTGAAATTTCCTGTTGCTCCTGCAAAATCTTCCGGTTTATTATGTTCTGGAAGTGGTTTTACTGTAATCATTACTGCTTGCGTGCTGATGGTGTTTTCATACATATTTTCTCCTTTTGCATTTTCAAAAGGTGCTCCTTCGGAAATTTCTTGTTCGGGTTTGCTATTTACACTGCTTTTGGTAAAAGCAACTTCATTTTGTACTTCCATAGGGTCAATAGAAAAAACACCTGCACGTAGTGGATACAACTGTACCTGACGCACCGTATGTACATCAAACCATTTTCCATTTATTTGTTCTGTGCCGGATTTATTATCTGCCAGATTAATAACATCAAAAACTGTAAATCCATAAAATCCCGGATTCTTTACAATATCAGATTTTGAAGAAAGGCGTGAGTATAGTTTGAAAGTTGCCAGCACCGGCTCGCCTACAAAACAACTGGTTCGGTTTACCAATAATTTTAAAAAAAGATTTTGGTTCATCTTTTTATATGGATCTTCTCCCGGCAATAACTGTTGATCGCTGATGCCTGTTTCATTTTGTTGTGTAGAATTTTTTGAAATAACATGAATCCCTACTTTATTGCTTTGCCATTGCCTGCCATTCATTACAATAACTGCTGCCGGAATAGTAAATCGACCTTCCTGCAATGCTTCCAGTGTATAAACATAATTTTTTACGGCGATCACACCACTTATCGATGTTTGTGTACCCGAATAAACTTCGGGGCCATTGACAACACGAAAAGATGTAAATACAGGTGGCAGAAAGCGCAGTTCGTTAGTTGCATTGCTAACGGCATATTGCACTTGAAACGCTTCTCCTTTTACAACCGTCTGTTTAGAAACTATAGTAGAAAAACTGACCTGTGATACAACTGCCAGATGAATTAAGAAAGATACAAACAGAAATAAAGCCTGTTTCATTTTCGAAAATAAACTGAAAAAATATTAGCCCCCTTAAAAATATGATGAAAGGCTGGATTTGTTAATTAGCATTTTCATCAAAATCAAATTGCTCCCATTACAAATCGCCCAGCACCGGCCGCATTACAATATCCTCCACACAGGCAGCAGGCGACAATTGAGTAGCTGTATAAATCATTTTTGCAACATCTGATGCCTCCATTATTCTGTTGTCACGATTATCAAACCCTGACCAGCTATCGGTCATTACGGCTCCGGGAAAAACGGATGTTACTTTAATATGATGAGGTTTCAGTTCTTCACGCAGGTTCTGACTAAACCCATGTAATGCAAATTTACTGATGCTGTATGCTCCTCCGTTTTTGTATGCTTTAAGCGAAGCAATGGAGCAGATGTTGAAAATATGACGGTTTATCGTTTTGTTCTGTTTTATCATTGCGGGCAGTATTGCTCTGTTTAAATGATAAGCACTGTAAAGATTCGTTGCCATTTGCATTTCAAGATTTCCATCAGGCTCATCTGTTACATTCCCCGGTGCAAAAATGCCAGCATTGTTTATAATAATTTCAGGAGCATCAAATTTATCCAGCACCCAGTTACCGGCTTTTATCGCTTCTTCCTTTAATGAAAGATCAAATGCTTTTGCGTTGATGGTTGTTTCAGGAAATTTTGTACACAGCTCCTCCAATGTCTTGTAGAGTGATACTTCATTTTTTGAAATCAGCAAAAGAGAATGTCCGTTTGCAGCAAAGATTTCTGCAAGTGCTTTTCCTATGCCCCGGGATGCTCCTGTTATCAAAACTTTCATACGCTTCAATTTAAATAGAATTTATCTTCGCAAGATTACAAAACTAAAATTGGAAATCTGAAAACAGAAATTAAATACCGGCATCTCTTTTTTGATCTTGATCACACTCTTTGGGATTTTGATACCAATAGCCGCCAAACGCTGGAAGAATTATTTCAAACCATGCAATTAAAAGAAAAAGGAGTTGAAGATTTTGACCTTTTTCATAAAAATTACCTGGTGCATAATGATAAGCTATGGGATCGCTACCGTAATGGATACGTAAAAGTAGATGAACTTCGCTGGAAACGTATGTGGCTTACACTTCTTGACTTTAAAATCGCCAACGAACCCCTTGCCCGAGAAATGGGACAGCACTTTTTAGATTTACTTCCCAGCCGCAAGGCTTTATTTCCTTATACAAATGAGTTATTGAATTATCTCGTCGAAAAAAGATATCAGCTTCATCTGATCACCAATGGATTTGAATCTACGCAACACAGTAAATTAAAAAACTCCGGAATAGATAAATACTTTCAGCAGGTTATAACATCAGAGGGAAGTAACAGTCTGAAACCTCATAAAGAAATTTTTGAATACGCCTTTCAAAAAACCGGAGCAGCTACTGATAATTGTATAATGATTGGCGATACAATGGATGTAGATATCCTGGGCGCTATGAATGCAGGTATAGATTCTATACATGTAAATCATTTAAGTAATGAAAAAGAAACCATAAATGGAAAAGCACCCACTCACACCGTATTTTCATTAAAAGAGTTAATTGCTTTATTTTAAATAAAAAATCCTTCCCGATTACAATCGGAAAGGATATAATTTTTATTAAAAAAGACTATTAGTTATCGGTATTTGAGAAAAAGATTAAAATATACAGATTACAGTTTTTCAAATCTTTCATTCACTTTTTTCCATTCTGTTACACTCCAGATAGCAGAAAGATAATCTGCACGCTTGTTCTGATATTTCAAGTAGTATGCATGTTCCCATACATCCACACCAAAAACGGGTGTGCCTTTTGTTTCTGCAACATCCATCAAGGGATTATCCTGATTGGGTGTTGAAGTAATGGTGAGCTTGCCTTCGTGTACAATGAGCCATGCCCATCCACTGCCAAAACGGCCTGCACCTGCAGCAGCAAATTTTGTTTTAAACTCATCAAATGAACCAAAAGCATGATTGATAGCATCAGCCAATTTACCCGTAGGTGCACCGCCACCTTTTGGAGAAAGGCTTTCCCAGAAGAAACTGTGATTCCAGTGGCCGCCACCATTATTGCGTACAGCAGCACTGATAGCGCCGGCATGTGCAACTAATTGCTCCAGCGATTTTTGTTCATGCTCGGTTCCGGCTATTGCTTTATTTAAATTATCAACATAAGCCTGATGATGCTTTCCATGATGTATTTGCATGGTCAATGTGTCGATATGCGGCTCCAATGCATCGTGTGCATAAGGGAGTGCAGGTAGTGTAAATGCCATAATAAAAAAATTTAAACTTTATTGAGTAATGATTGTTTACTGTAAGGGGTTACAAACGTACATGAAATTTTTTATTCATAAAATACACAATGGATGAATGAAAAATTTTATAGGAGTTCCGCTTGGCCAAAAACAATAATAAATTTCAAGATAAATTTACAAAAGCAAACTGTTGAAAGAAAGAGAAAAATGATTTGTTCCGCCTTTCGCAAATAATCAGGCAAGACAATTGTATTTTTTACCTTTTTCCAAATAATAAACCGCAACTCCCTCTGATTGTAAATGATGAAGTACTGAAATAGTGTACCAGGCTACAGCTTCTTTAAACGATGGTGCAGATTTGCGTAAAATTTTATTACATCAGCTACCAAATCAGAAAATAATATTCCTTTTGAACCTTTGAGGCTTTGAATGATGGCGGCTTCTACAGGTTTATAGATAGCAGTAGCAAACTTTATTTCCTGTTTTGAAAACGGAATGTTTGATAGTTGTTTTTGTTACTTTGGTTTTCGCAGGCATCTTATCTTTTATTACGAAAAAAGTCTTTCATTAATTGAGCACATTCCTCCTGCAATACGCCCCTCACCAGATTAGTTTTTGGATGAAAAGGCCAGTTGGTTGTTGTTGATTTCTTATACCCGTTTTTTTCATCATCTGCACCATAAACGATTCTGCCAAGCTTGCTCCAAAATATCGCACCTGCACACATCAGACAGGGCTCCAATGTTACATAAAGTGATGCCTCTGGTAAATATTTTGAGCCCAAAGCATTAAAAGCAGAGGTGAGCGCAATGATTTCGGCGTGTGCAGTTGGGTCATTTAATCTTTCAACCATGTTATGACCACGGGCAATAATTTTCTCCTGCACCACTACTACGGCGCCCACGGGTATTTCATCATCCTCAAATGCTTTTCGGGCTTCTTTCAGTGCCTGAGTCATAAAATAAGCGTCTGTCATAATTACTTATCTTGTATCAAAATTACCCAAATGTCATTGATAAATAAACTGGAAAATCTGCGAGCTTATTTTGATAGTGGCGCTACGCTGTCTGCAGACTTCCGGATTGCACAATTAAAAAAACTAAAACAATCAATACTGCTGCATGAAGAAAACCTGTACCAGGCCTTATATAACGATTTGAAGAAAAGCAAAGAAGAAACCTGGGTAACAGAAACGGGTATGGTTATTTCAGAATTAAATACTGCGCTGCGAAAATTAAAATCGTGGATGCGGCCAGAGAAAGTGAGAACTAATCTGCTCAACCTTCCTTCAAAAAGCATCATTATCCGTGAGCCTTTAGGCGTGGTACTCATCATTGGCCCCTGGAACTATCCTTTTCAACTTTTAATAAACCCGCTTATTGGCGCCATTGCAGCGGGAAACTGTGTGGTGCTAAAGCCCAGTGAATTTGCTCCGGCTACAGATGCTGTGATGAAAAAAATTATAGAAGAAATTTTTCCAAAGGAATACATTTTATATGCACAGGGTGAAGGACAACAGATAATACCTGAAATGATGGGCGCATTTAGATTTGACCACGTATTTTATACCGGAAGTACTGCGGTTGGAAAAATAATTTATAAAATGGCTGCAGAAAAAATTGTACCTGTAACACTAGAGCTGGGCGGAAAAAGCCCTTGTGTGGTAGCTGCAGATGCTAATATTAAAATTGCAGCCAAACGTATTGCCATGACCAAGTTTTCCAATGCAGGGCAAATGTGTGTAGCACCTGATTATGTATTAGTACATCAATCGATAAAGCAAAAGTTTGTTGATGCGCTGAAAGAAACAATAAAAGAATTCTTTGGCGAGAAGCCAGAAGAAAGCTACAACTATGGTAAAATGATAAATGAAAAACAATTTGACCGTGTTGTAAAATACCTTTCGGAGGGAACAAATATTATTGGTGGCAGAACAGACAGGGCATCCCTATTTATTGAACCATGCTTATTGGATAATGTGGCTACCGATGCGGTAGTAATGCAGGATGAAATTTTTGGACCGGTTTTGCCTATCCTTACTTTTTCTGAAATGGATGAAGCCAAATCTGTAATTAATAAACATCCTAATCCATTGGCATTTTATATCTATACAACAAGCAATGCTGGTGCAAAATTGTGGCTGCAAAATATATCGGCAGGGGGCGCCTGCATTAATAATTCAAGTTGGCATTTAACCAATCATCATTTACCTTTTGGGGGCAGAGGATTTAGCGGCACTGGAAATTATCATGGCAAATATTCATTTGAAACATTTAGCCATAAAAAAGCAGTGATGCAAACACCTAACTGGTTTGATCCGGCTATTAAATATCCTCCATTTAAAGGAAAATTAAAGATGTTTAAAAGGATTATTAAATGAAAATATTAAAACGAATACTCTTATTTATTTTTATTTTGGTGCTTGCTTTTACTGGATATGTATGGTATGCAAATCGTAATGTTAAGAATATGACTTTCAGGCAAAAAATATTAAAAACAGTCTATCCGGCCTTTATGTGGATATCAAAAAAGACTGGTAAAAGATCACAGGTTTTTTCAAATAATGAAAAACAGCCTATTACTTCATTTTATGCATTGTATTCCGTGCTCAACAATGGAGATACCTTTCATTTTGAAACATTAAAAGGGAAAAAAGTATTACTTGTAAATACAGCCAGCAACTGTGGTTTTACCAACCAATATGATGACCTGCAAACACTTTATGAAAATAATAAGGAACGGTTGGTTGTATTAGGCTTTCCTGCCAATGATTTTAAAAATCAGGAAAGTGGAACCGATGCTGAGATTGCTAAATTTTGTAAACAAAATTTTGGCGTAAGTTTTCCATTGATGCAAAAATCTATTGTCATTCCGATAGCCCATCAAAACCCGGTATATCAATGGTTGACCGACTCCACAAAAAACGGTTGGAATAATAAACCGCCATCCTGGAATTTTTCAAAATATCTGATAAATGAAAATGGAGTATTAGTGGATTATTTTGGACCTGCAGTTTCACCAACAGATGAAGCGTTGCTCAATGCTATTAAACTATAATGAAATGTTTACAAAAGCAGCCATAGAACAATATTTTGTAAAAGAAAAAGAAAGTGGTAAATGGAATATGATAGCAGGATTGCTGGCAGTTTTTTCAGGAGTTGTTTTGTTTTTTATTGGTGCTACATCTTATTACTATGGCGCAGCCTTACCACCCGTTGTTCTGGGTATTTTATTATTTGCATTTGGTTATACTCACTATCGCCGTAGTGATGCTCGCCGAAAAAGAAATGTATATGCCTACGATATGTATCCTGCAAAGTTGAGAGATGAGGAGCTACCCAGAATGACATTATTACTGAAAAACCTCAAATCATATCGCTGGTTATTCATTTTTCTTGCTCTTTTTGGTATGGCTTTATTTTTTCGCTTTTATATAGTTTGTGAAGGCGACACCTGCAGATTTTCATTTTTCCGAAAAGGGATGGGGCTTACGCTTACGATTATGTCAACGCTCGTTCTTATTACAGGCTACATCACCTGGAAGCGATCTGATAAATATGTAAAAGGATTGGAATCTTTTTACAAAATGACTACTTGATGATGCCTTCATTTTTTTGCTGCTGAATCAATAAATCAGTTCCAAAGCTTAATTTTTTTGCAGCCGGTGATTTCGCATTCAGTACTCTCCAAAATGGTGTTATTTTATTTATCGACTTTCCTTTTTGCAACTCTTCATTAGCATTTTCTGAAACAATACGCAGGAATATACCAGTTGTTACCGGGCAACTGTAATCAGCATTATTTTCAGCTGCCAAATCCTTCCTTATTTGTTTAATATCGGTAAATTTTCCCTTTGGTATTTGTCGAATGTATTTATCTACAATCGTTGGAGTCGCTATCAACATTGTGCTGCCAGCGGGAATATCTGCAAAATCAGATTCACATATTTTTACAACTGCTACTTTATCGGGTAGCATTTTCTCTGCCCAGGTTTTCCTTTTGGAAGTCGGTTTATTTTTTATGGCTGCTGACATAATGATTGAGTTCTTCGGAGTAAATTTATAGCTAAAATTTGTATATGTCTCTTTCAGATATTATTGGCATTTTTGGAGTGGCCCTTATTCTTATCGCCTATTTTTTAAACGTAATTGGCAAACTCACTTCAGATAATAAAATTTTTATTATTCTAAATATTCTTGGCTCTGGTATTGCTTGTCTTGCTTCATATATGATAAAGTACTGGCCTTTTGTTATTTTAGAAGGAACCTGGTTTCTTGTTTCGATTTATGGATTCTTTAATATTGAAAAAAAGAAATAATTAAGTTATTCTACCGGGCATTTTTCATGATAGTTCACCAGCTCAATAGCTGTTTTTTCAAAATGAAAACCTGAATATGTACGGGCAATATCATCAAATACTTCATTGATTTCTGCTTCGGTTTTCAATGTTACAAGTTTGTATCGAAACTCACGGATATTGGGCAAACCTTTTAAGTAGTTTGCATAGTGTCTTCTCATTTCGTTAATGCCTACTACAGGTCCTTTCCACTCAATTGATCTTTGTAAATGTTTGCGGCACACTATCAGCCTGTCTTCAATGGATGGAGGCGGCAGGTGCTCTCCTGTTTTTATAAAATGTTTTATTTCATTAAATATCCAGGGATAACCGATTGCCGCACGGCCTATCATCACTCCATCTACACCATACCTGTTTTTATATTCTAACGCTTTTTCAGGACTATCAATATCGCCATTGCCAAAAATGGGTATATGAATACGTGGATTGTTTTTTACTTTTCCAATCAGTGTCCAGTCTGCTTCGCCTTTATACATTTGAGTGCGGGTGCGGCCATGTATTGCCAAAGCTTTAATGCCTACATCCTGCAATCGCTTAGCTACTTCTTCAATATTTTTGGTTTTATCATCCCATCCCAATCTTGTTTTAACAGTTACGGGCAGGTTAGTAGATTTTACTACGGCTTCAGTAAGTCTTACCATCAAATCCACATCACGCAACACACCGGCACCGGCACCTTTCAGGGCAACTTTTTTAACAGGGCAACCAAAGTTTATATCCAATAAATCAGGATTAGTTACTTCTACAATTTTTGCTGCCAAGGAAAGACTTTCTTCATCGCCACCAAAAATTTGAATACCTACCGGTCTTTCATAATCAAAAATGTCCAGTTTCTTTCTGCTTTTGATCGCATCTCTTATCAAGCCTTCAGAAGATATAAACTCTGTGTACATCAAATCGGCGCCATTGTCTTTGCATACTGCACGAAAAGGCGGGTCACTTACATCCTCCATAGGAGCCAGCAATAGCGGGAAGTTGATACCCAATGGGTCAGGAATTTCTATGTTGCCTATCTTTACCATCTTTAAAAACCCCTTTGGGGAAT
>Ga0209582_1000313_pt1 | contig 37600 bp, 26 predicted proteins | sample KloWWTmetKNB5Kit_FD_187176 | JGI IMG/M metagenome (GOLD analysis project Ga0209582, IMG submission 187176) | Active sludge microbial communities from Klosterneuburg, Austria, studying microevolution and ecology of nitrifiers - Klosterneuburg... | ecosystem: Engineered > WWTP > Aerobic digester >...
TTGCTGTTGAAAGTAATGTTGGTGTTGCCAACAACAGCAATCAGACTTCAAGTATTATTGGCGACTTTCAGGTTGAATTTAAAATCAGCAAAGACGGCAATCTTCGTGCAAAAGCGTTTAATAAAACCAACACCAACAATTTGATAAATAACCTTAACTCACAATACACTCAGGGAATTGGTGTTTTTTACAGAAAAGAATTTAACACTGTTTCAGACTTAGTTGAATCGTTCAGAAAAAGAAAAAAAACTGCTGCACCAAACTAAATTTCCATCAGCGAGCTGCTTCCTCCTACCCAGGTTTTGTTCTTATTGTGGCTTACACCAATCATTGCACCTTTACTTAATCGTGTAAGATTAAGCACTAACTGCGGTTTGGTTTCAGCATCATCCCAGATATAGAGTAAACGAACTTCAACCTTTGCAGCTCCATCGGGTGTTTCCATGCAAGGCACATAATTTACTTTTCGCTGTATTAAAAATTCATTTCTTTTTTCCTTTGGAATGTTTTCAACGTCTGACGATGTTACATCTATCAACACACCACTGCCTGCAAAGGAAAATAGCGGCTTCAACACAAAATCAGCAAGGCTTAATTTTGATGTGTCAACATCACTTAAAAAGTAACATTCCGAAGCAAATCTGCTTTTAATAAATGGCATGGTGTATTTACTGATTCTAAAAAACCAATTTGGATGTCCTGCCCATTCCACATCTACATCATCAGTCAGATTGAAATCTTTAATCAGGTCTTTTCGTTGCAGCAACTCGTCAAAAATAATTCTGTTATAAATTCTGTAAATGGGAGTTTTTACCCCATTCAAATCATAAAACAATTTTTTTCCCTCTTTAATCACCTTCGAAATACAAACCGGTTCTACTCCTGTATATGTTTTTGTTTCCCAAAAGTCAATCCATGTTTTTTGTTTTTCGGGTTCTATTTCAAGCAAGATAACATTCTCGGGTTTATGATTTCCAAGAATAACTTTTCGCATCAATGCACGATGCTTTTCAGTATTCCATCCATCAAAAAAATGGCTGAAACCTTCAGGTATCTGAAAATATTTAGCATAAGTGCGCGGCAACAAATCCTGCCAGAAAAAAAGAGAGGCAAACCCTTGCAGTTCTATCAATTGCGGCAAATAATTTCCATTATCATCTTTGCAGATAGCGAAATCAATTGCAATAAAATGTGGATGTTTATTTTCATTCGGAACTTTTAATCCATGCGGAATAGCTTGTTCACTTTTTAAAAGATATTCAGGAGTCAGTGATTGAGATAATATTTCATTACCGGCTTCAACTAGCAAATCTTTTAATTTTTTTGGAATAAAAACTGGCGACTCTGCAATTCGGAATTCTACTTTTCTATTGTAAAGGTTATCATAATAAGCTAAAAAATCCGAGTATGTTTCTTCCTTAAATTCTCTTAAATATTTATCTCTAATTTCTTTAATCATGTGTCAAAAATAAAAAAGGGTGACTTATTTCTAAATCACCCAAGTAAAAAATTTTCAGCTTAAAGTTTTTTTATCTCTCTTTCTGTAACCCACTTATCTTTAAAAACTGTTTTATCATATTTTATATGATATTTATTTTCTCCAACTTCAATTACAGTTGCAGGTTCAGGAACCATACCATATTCCACTTCAACCCTATCTCCAACCTTAAATTTTGTCAATGGTTGTGCAGGCGCTTCTTTTGCAAAATCTTTTAAACGATCAATCGTAACCCACTCGTTCCAACCTTCATCCCAACCATCATAAGAAACATAATAGGTGTGATCATCGGCATTAATTTTCAAAATTTTACCGGGATACCATGCGCCTTTTGAATTTATTTGTACTTTCTCGTTAACTTTTTGCGCATAAGTAAAAGTTAAAAACCCTAAAAAGAACAAACTTGTGAATATTAGTTTTTTCATTTTATTTAATTTTCCCCAAATATAGTATTTAATTCAGGTTAGGGACGCCATTCTACCGCTAATTTATAAACCTCATAAAAAATTTATCTTCGTGTATAGAATCCTACCAGTCCGAATCAAAATTTTGTTTGATTTGCATACTGTAAAATGGTTCAGGAAAAACGGGCTTTAATCTTTAATTACTTATTCTGGCTTACAGGGTTTTTGTTACCATTTGACCAGCCTTGGATTAATTATGCGCTTGGCCTGTTGCTTTTATTTTTTGTTGTGCAATGGCTGACAGGAAAATATCAGATTAAAATTCAGAACCCTTTGTTGTGGCTGCCTCTCTCTTATTTTCTACTGCATTGTATAGGCATGCTTTACACTCAATCGCAATATACTGGTTGGATTGAATTATCGGCAAAAAGTTCTTTCCTTATTTTTCCACTACTCTTCTCGTCCAATGCCATTTCGCGTGATATAATTAAGACCTTTAAGTTATTTTTTATAGCAGGAAGCGGAATAATTTGCCTGTATAATCTGCTGCTGTCATTCAATCAATATATTCAGCATGGCAACATGAGTGCATTTTATTATGTCGCTTTTTCCAAAGGTATGCATGTGCAGTATCTGACAATTTATTTAAACCTTGCTATATTATTTATTTTAGAAATACTTTTTGACACTTCCTCTCAAACAAAACCAATCAAAAAAGCTTATTGGGTATTATTGGTCTTGTTCTTTTTAGTCAATATTACCTTGCTTGCCAGCAGACTTGCCACCGTAGTATCTTATGCAACAATTTTGTTTTATACCGTTGTGAGAATTATTTCATCACCAAATTACCTACGATACTCCATTCTTGCAGCATTGTTTGCAGCTTCTGTGCTGATTATAGATTATTTTGCATTTAAGAAGATTAACCGCTTCGAGCAGGTCGAAATATTTTTAAAAGAAAACACAAACTATGTTGACTTTTCAAAAACTGAATACAACAGCACCACGTTAAGAATTCCACTTTGGATTAATGCTTATGAAGTCATTCAGCGCAATCCATTATTTGGTGTAGGAACGGGCGATGTTAAGTCAAGTTTAGATTCTATGTATCTGAAAAATAAATTTACTTATGCCCATCAGAATCACTTCAACCCGCATAATCAGTATCTACAAACAGGTGTTGCTTTTGGGCTGACAGGAATTTCTTTATTAATGTTAATGATGCTTATTCCGCTCTATTATGCAATCAGGAATAGACACTATATTTTCATTGCATTTCAATGTATTTTTTTATTGAATATGCTAACAGAGTCAATCTTAGAAAGGCAGGCAGGCATTATTTTATTCTGTCTTTTCTATGCTATTTTCAGCTCTGAATATGTTGCCGCAGCATTAAAGACAGTACCCGAACAAAACAATACGTAATTTTACAACCTAATTTCAATTTATGAAAGTACCATTTGCACCACCTCGCATGGACCAACGTGTCATTGATGAAGTTGCAGACACACTTCTTTCGGGCTGGATAACAACAGGGCCTAAGACTAAAAAGTTTGAAAAACTACTTACAGCATACTGCAATGTGCCTAATGTGCTTGCCCTGAATTCTGCTACTGCAGGTCTTGAAATAATGCTTCGCTGGTTTGGTGTAAAAGAAGGTGATGAAGTAATTTTACCGGCATACACCTACTCTGCTACTGCCAACGTAGTGATTCATTGTGGTGCAAAACCTGTGTTTGTTGATGTGGGTGATGATTTTAATATTCTGCCCTCTGAAATTGAAAACGCCATCAACAAAAATACAAAGGTGATTATGCCTGTTGATTTTGGTGGGCTGCCCTGCGATTTTCAAAAAGTAAATAATATATTTCAATCAGAAAATATCAAAAATAAATTTGTGCCTGCAACCGATGTGCAGCAGCAATTAGGACGCATTTTAGTTTTGTCTGATGCTGCACATTCTTTTGGCGCTACTGTCAACAATATTAAAACTGGAGCGCTGACCGATGTTTCTGTTTTTTCTTTTCATGCTGTAAAAAACCTAACTACAGGTGAAGGTGGTGCCATTGCATTAAACCTGCCAAAGCCTTTCGATAATCAAAGCATATATGACTATCTGTGCATTTACACCCTGCATGGACAGAATAAAGATGCACTGGCAAAAATGCAAAAAGGCAATTGGCGTTACGATATTATTGAAGCCGGATTTAAATGTAATATGACAGATATTATGGCGTCCATTGGTCTAGTAGAACTTGAACGCTATGCAGAAACATTAGAACGCAGAAAACAAATTGTTGCAAACTACAATGAGGCATTTGCAAAATATCCATGGGCGCAATTGCCCGAATTTAAATCAAACTGGCGTGAAAGCTCCTATCACCTCTATCCTATCAGAATAAAAAACTGTACAGAAAAACAACGTGATGCCATTATGCAAAAAATGTTTGATGCTGATATAGCAGTGAATGTACATTTTATTCCTGTTCCTATGTTTTCGTTTTATACCAAATTAGGTTATAGTCTTCAACATTATCCCAAAGCAAAGGACAACTATGAAAGAGAAATTTCTTTACCGCTTTTTTACAACCTCACCGAAGAACAACAACAATATGTTATTGACAATTTGATAAAGGCTGTGAATGAGACGCTAGTACATCGGCCTGCAATTAACTCCTGAATGATTTTGTGCTTTTCTTCTTCATTAAAATATTCTGTGCTTTTTGAATGATTTTTTTGCCCATGTTTTACACTTTTTTTGTGTAACTCTATTTTAGGGCAAGACATTGCAGGTTTTCAAAAGATTCATCTCCTACTTTAACCTCCCGATAGCTATCGGGATTATCAGACTTAATTCTCTTTTGTGCCATCGAATATAAATTTGATACAATGTTAGGTCTTCTTGTTTTAATTCCGGTGTTATAACCTAACTGCCGCATCCATCTAAGAAGCTGTCCGTGTTCTTCAACCTCACCTGTGTATTTTTCCCAAATCTGTACTTTGGTACATTGAGTTGCAATTAGCTCCTGAATGATTTTGTGTTTTTCTTCTACGGCAAAATATTTACCCGCTTTTTGAATGATTTTTTTATCCATGTTTTACACTTTTTAGTGTAAACCTATTTCAGGACAAGACATGTGTGTGCTTTTGTGTGTTGGCTACTTTGCATTTAGTTCTTCCCTTAGTTTATTCATTGAGTTTTCAAACAGTTTATTGCTTTTCAATTTACATTCCCAAATAGTTAATACTGTCCAACCTGATTTTTTTAATTCTGCCTTTACTTTTTTGTCTCGTTCAATATTGTTCTGAATTTTTGTTTTCCAAAATTTTGCATTTGAAGTTGGCAACTTTGCCTTGTTGCAATTATGTCCATGCCAAAAACATCCATGAACAAAAACTATCGTTTGATACTTGGGTAAAACTATATCTGGTGTCCCTGCAAGAGTTTTTACATTTTTCCGAAACTTAAATCCTTCTTTAAACAAAAACTTTCTGACTGATATTTCCGGCTTAGTTTCCTTCCCGGAAATTGAAGCCATAATTTCACTTCGTTTCCGTTTAGAAAAAATGTCAGCCATTTAATGCACGAATTGATTCAATAATTGTTACAATATCGTTGTAACTATTTGGTTTATCACTCAGCCACTTTTCTAAAAATGTTTTCTCACTTGCTTCAATATTTCTCTTATCACCAGTCATTGCCTCCGCAACTAAAAGAAATTTCTCTTTGAAATCTTGTGTAGCGTTGATTCTTTGAATGTATTCAATTTTACCCATCGCAGTCAAAATAGTTTCAGCTAAAACTTGATTCCAAATAATTTCTTCTGGAACTGATAATGGTAAGTAGGAAACATTTCGCAAATAAAATTTCAGATACTTTTCTCGCAACACTTTTTCTTGGTCTGCTCTTGCCCCTGCATTTGGATTTCCGTCAGGATAAAACTTAACATTGACTCCTGTTTGATTTTGGATTTCCTGTTGGTATCGTTCATTGGTTTGTTCTGCTGCTACAATAGAATCAGGATTAAAGTGAGCATGTCTTTGGTCTCCGTCAAAAACTATAAACTTATTCCGTTCGTTTGCATGACTGTAAACACTAATGAAATGTTCTTTAATAACGCTTTCACCTCCCGTGTAAAAAGTAACATTGAAAAGTGAAGCAGTTGCTTGTCCTAATTCTCTTAATACACCATCAATAATTTGCTTTGAAAGCAAATCTTCAACAATGATTGTTTTCCTTGCCGGATTTGTTTGCTCCAAATGATAAAACGCTTCATCAGGTGTGATTTCATTTTTAACATTGAATTTTCCAGAAGGTAATAGTGAGAAAACTTTTATTGCGTTTGGCGGAAGTTCCTCAATAATACTTGGTGAGTGGGTTGAGATTACAACTTGTAATCTTTTTCGTCTTGTTTCTTCAAGCAAAAATTGCTTCAATCGTTTTTGCGCTCCCGGATGCAATGAAACTTCCGGCTCATCAAGTAAAATGAGAGAATATTCTTTTGCTCCTAAAACTTCAAGCACCAACTTTACAACTGCCATTTCTCCGCTTCCTGCAAACGCTTCGGAATATGAGTAACTGGCGGTTTCAAAAATTACGGAGTAGCCCCATTCTTCAAAAAGTTTATGCTTTACAAACTTTCCCGAAACATATTTTTTACCAAGTATGGTAGAAATATGCTGAAGTTCAATTGCTGTGAAAGTTTTGAGTTGCTCGTTTTTGTTTTCACCGTAGCGATGAATTATAACATTTGTTCCGTCAATAATTCTTCGAAGAAAAACTGAATGCTTCCGTAAGTAGTCCTGTTTGTTATTTATCGTTTTAGACTTTCTTGGTTTCTTGAAATAAAAGTATTTGTCAAATGCACTTAACTCTGAACGGAAATCAATATACACTACATCTTTTTCAATCGGTTGATTTCTTTTTCCCTCTGCTATCTTCTGCATTCCGTAGCTGATATTCGGTCTTGCAGTTTCCCAATAGTCCGGATTGTTTCGTTTGAAAATTCTTTGTTTCAAAACTTCAAGCGGTCTGCCACGATTGTCTTTGTAAACATAAAAGAAGCTATGCCTATCGCCTCCTTCCGAAACTTCTACAATCGGGTCAACAGCAGTTGAAAACCAAAATTCAAACGGAGTATTTTTTTTCGGTGCTCCATAAAGTGCATGAAGTGTTGAACTTTTTCCCGAACCGTTTTGCCCTACAAAAACTGTCAGAGGAAAATCAAAAATTATTCGTGTGTTTTTTTCAAGGTTTCGGAAATATGGAAACTGAATATACTCAATGAAATTTCTGAAAGCATTTCTTGCTTTCATTCTTGAAATTTCAGCTATGAGAGTTGGTATATTCACAAATGCTATGGTTTTTCAGAGTCGTTAAGTCGTTTGAATAAATGAGATAACAAACTAAGGAAGTCCAAACAATCTTTTTCTGAAAACAAACCTGTTTTACTTAACTCAAGGTGTTCCTCGTGTTGCAAAGGGTTTCTGCCGCCTGCAACAATACCTTCGGATAGATAGTGTTGTCCTTCTTCAATATTGGTTATTGTATCTTTTGTAAAATCTGTTCCATCAGTTTTCTTATACTTTTTCGTTACCGAAAGTTTACGACCAGAAAAAACTTCTCCCATCATACTTCTTTCGCTGCCATTTGTGCTACCTGACTTCTTTCTTACTTCTGAGGTATATCGTTTTAATGCTTCAATAAAAGCCGTGTAATAGTCAGCACTCTGATAATATTTTTCAGACACCACTTTAATTTCATTTTCTAAATTTCTCCAATGGAGATTTGCATATTCAGGGGCTATATCATGCAATAATCTTGTCACCACCTGTTGTGTGTCTTCTGAAATTTCAGGTGTGTCATCCAATAGGTTTACAATTGTTTCAACTTGCCCTTGCACATTTTGAGGAAGTTTTTCTAACCAATCTTTTACATTCAAGTTTACCTTTTCACTTATCTTCTTTTTCTTTTTCTCCTTACGAAATTCACGCCACTGCCTTTCTATTATTGAAAGGCATGATGCAATATATTTCCTGAGTGCGGATGTCTTGGCATTTTCCCAGTCAATGGATTGACGGTTTGTTGAGATTACATCTTCTTCCCAATTGTCAATAAAATCTACATTCAACCATCCTGTGGCATAAGAATAAAAGTGGCTTGATTCTGATGGACCAAAAAATTCAGGTGTGTTAACCATTCTGCCGTTAGCAAAAAGTGTAACGCCTCTGAGAGCAGCTTTGAGAGGTTTTTCTGTGGTAATTATTGTTCCATGAATTTGAACTTTGTCGGAATAATCCTTCTCATTTACTTTGATAATTTCTTGTATGTCCCACTCAAATTCAGGAGTAATGTTATCATACTTCAGTTTGTTATCAATCTTTATCGGCTTGCTATCATTCAGCAATAAGTAAACAATAAACTTGTCTTGAAAGTTGAAAAGTTTTGCAATGCTTTCTGCATATTCTTCAAGAGGAAATCCGGTTTTTCTTTTCAGATTGGTTAATGTGATTCTTGTTCCTTTGAAAATTTCCTTTTCTGATAAATGGTCAAATCTGGGTTCATAATCTTTCCCTTTCCAAGCAAGTATTTCATTCCAGTCAAGATTGAAACTTACTCCCGATTTTCCTTGGCAAGTTGTAATGTTTATAGTGTCGCCAATTCCAAATAGAGCTAACTTTCCTAATCCTTTTTTTCCTGTTGGAATTCTATCGCAACTTGATTTTTGACCTTCCTCTCGTCTGTTTCTTCCTATTCTTAAAAAGTAATCATTCACTTCCGCAAACGACATTCCCGTTCCGTTATCCTCAACAATTACTTTTTTCTCCCCTTCGTCATACAAACGCACATGAACCTCTGTAGCACACGCATCATAAGCGTTTGCAATTAATTCCGCTAATGCCGGTGGCATGTTGGAATACATTTTAACACCAAGATGTTTTATGGTGTTAGCTTCAAAGGTCATGTAAAGTTTATCATTGCTCATTTCGGATTACAATTTATGATGCTTGCAGCAACACGCATTGATAATTGCGGTGGAACCGCATTGCCAATCAATCTTGCTGTTGATGCAATTGAAGTAGAAAGAAATTTGTAATCAGTGTCAAAAGTTTGCAGCGTTGCACCTTCTCTTAATGAAATGGCTCTGTTCTGTTCTGGATGAGCAAATCTTCCGTTGGTTATACTATAAAACTTTGTTGTGATTGTTGGTCCAGGTTTGTCCCAAAACATTCTACCATAGATGTCTTGAAATGAGTTGTCTTTGCCAACATAAGCCGGAATTTGCAAGTCAGTATCTTTCCACGAAGTTCTTGTTCCTCCGTCATGTGGAGTTAAGAGCAATCGCTTTAAATTATTGTCTGATAGTCCGGCTGAACTGTGAAGGAACTCCGTCTTATCTTTTTGCCCCGCTGTAATTGGTTTGAAAACCTTTTTATTGCCAATGAAATTCCGAACTGTCGGCAGCTTTGTTTTTGTGTCGGGAAGTGGCAAAGATATTTTGTCGGTAACTCGTGATGCAATCAACAGGAATCTTCTTCTTGTTTGTGGCACTCCGTAATGGCTGGCATTAATTACTTTGTATTTGTAGTGATAGTTTTCTTTTTCTAGAAAGTCAAGAAATGATTTCAAAGGGCTTTCATCTAAACGATTTAAAATCCCTGGAACATTTTCAACCACTATGTAACCAGGTTTGAAGTAATCAACAAATCTCTGAAAGTCCTTCAATAAGTTTTTTGTTTCATGTGCCTTAGTTTTATCGGTTTGAATCTTGCTCCAGTATTGGCATGGGCTGCACCCAATGAAAATCATTTTTTTGTCATTGCGTTTTACTTTCAGCTCTTTTTCAATTCTTGAAAAAGCTAAGTCCTGAATGTCAGCATGTATAAATTTTGAATCGGGATTATTAGTTGTATACGTTTCTTTACACTCTAAATCAATATCAATTCCGCCAACAACGTTTACTCCTGCCTTCCGAAAACCGCTTGTCATGCCGCCTCCGGAACAGAAGAAATCCACAGCTTTAAATTTTCTTTTTGTCTTTGATTTTTTACCTTTCATAAACGGCTGCGAATTTATGATTTTCACTCTTAAATTCATACGAAATCGCAATAAAGCGTTGGCAAAAAGTGGCTCTTTTTGTTTTGCCTCTGTGGTGGGTCGTGTGTTGCGGCAAAACAAAATGTGCCACTTGTGCGGTTGCCATAGAAATCATTTTTTTTTGTGCGTTGGCGGTGTTTTAATTTTTTTGAAGCGGTTGCCTGTTGGTTAGAAGTGCTGTCATAATTATTACTTGTCATCTTAAATGTTTGTTCAAAGTCCGTCCGTTTAATGTCCGCATGGTCGCAAATAGAGTTACCGATAACGAAGAAGGGATTAACGAAGTTTAAAAAAGAAGGAGATAGAAAGCACACACTCTCCGCACCGATACGCTTTATTACCTGCACTCACTTTCAAGTGGCTGTAATGCCCTTCTTTTTTAAATTTCGTTTAATCTATTGTTATGCGTTCGTGCTACGATCTACACGAAGAGTCAGATCTATATTCACTTATTATAAATTACAATGGTGTTATTAAAACTTTTAATCTTCCATCACCGTCCCATTCTGCTTGAGTTCCGTTTAGTCCTGTTCTTCTCATTGTTGCTCCATTTCTTGATGGCCATGCTTTGATTTGGTCACCTGGTTTAATTCCTCTTACAACATACTCATTGCTTACAAGATTTTGTGCAAGACCATTTATGCAACGTCCTCCATTTGTAACTTCTGGTCTTATAATTTTCAAATCTTCAAAATGTTTATTTACAGCTTGACCTTCTAAGCAGAAATTAACAAATTCTTTCTCACCTTCATCTGTTTTAGACCCAACATCCATGATGACAATCTTGTAATCACCCGCTTGAGTAAATTCATAAGCACCCCAAGCACTTGCAGATTCTACAATAAAATTAGAGGAATGGATCGTGGTTGTATAGGCAGGTGTTATCATTGCAGAGACAGGTGTTTTGGTTATAGAGTCAGGGGCTGTTATTTTAAAGCCAGGTGTCACTGCTGTGGTTGTGGTCGTAGTGGAAACTGATTTTTTTCCGGTGCCACAGGATGATAAGAAAAATACTATTGAGATAAGAGTAATGGGTATTAATTTTTTCATTGCATGTAAATTTATTTTGTTTTGCTTACTCTTTGACGGATTTTCAGCTTACTCCATATTATATATTGGTGTCAATGTTTATTTCTTCCGATCACTTTCAAAATTAGCACTCCCCCCAAGCATGACGCATAACATTTATATTATCAACACTCACAATTCACAAATTTATTCATTTTGAAACAAATATAAAAATTATTCGCAACTCAAGGTGCGGATTATCGCAACTGTCAAAAGCGTAGTTTGCCTTAGGAAGTTTGAATGTTTGGCAAGTTGCAAGGTTTAGAAGGTTACAATGTTTTGAATGTTTGAAGGTTTTGAATGTTACAATGTTTTGAAGGTTTGAGGGTTTTTAAAATGTTGTTGCCTTGAACTTGCAATGTCTAAATTGAATTCTCTTTCAAAATTTTCAAACTTTTCAGCCGTGGCTAATTTTCAAACTTGTCAGCCGTTGCTGATTATCTAATTATCAAATTTTCAAATTACCTCAGTATTATTTACTCCATCACTCCTATCAGCCGTGGCTAATTTTCAAATTATCTAATTATCAAATTTTCAAATTACCTCAGTATTATTTACTTCATCACTTCTATCAGTTGTGGCTCAGCCGTGGCTGATTATCAAATCATCTCATTTTCAAATTATCAAACTCTCTTTATCATTCATAAAAAAAAACACCGAAATCTAAAAAACTGATTCCGGTGTTTTTCTAAACGGGATTATTCTTTTACCGTTTTATAATCTTTGAATTGTAAAATTTATTGTCTGCTTTTATTTGCAGATAGTACATGCCTTGTGAGATATCATTCAGCGGCATTTTATAAACATCTGAAATGATATTAGCTGCTGAATACACCAGCTTACCATCCATTGCAAATAATTTCACTTCAACATTTTTAAAATCTTTGGTAATTATGGTTAACTCATCCTGAGCAGGATTGGGATAAACAGTTACACTATTGATAGAACTAAAATCTTTAGCCGAAGTTACCATTGTTGATGGTGGAAACTGAATATTATCGAGCATAGCCAAATCCTGTCCGCCCGTGCAACACACTTCATCCTTAATATATGCCCACGTGAGTGTATGTTGTCCTAAAGTTATCGGATATGATTTATATGCCCAGCCATACACACCGGAATAGGAATCAATCAATGTACCATCTATGTAGAAACTGAGAAAATCCCATCCCATTTCACTTGATATGAGCATATAAAACGAAATAGAATCGTTGTTATAAACATTTACTGTTATTGCCAGATCAGAGGTATCGCCATCAGCAATTGTTGCAGAACGTGCAGAATACGCCCCTTGAAAAGTTCCGCTGTTAGTAATAGTCCATGGATGACTTCCATTATTAAGCCAGGGATATGTAGTGAAATTTCCGTATTCGAAATTCTCTAAAATCTCCCCTGCAACCATGTTAAATGTCTTGTTGTCGGAATATGGGTTGGCATCAATATTAAATTGCATATCGAAGGTTGAACCAATCTGAATGTTTGATGCAAGTGAGACATTAAAGGTAGCATCAACATCAGATAATGCCTGCACAACACCTGTATTGTACGAAGTATTGTTGATAGTAAGATATGGACTGCTTGTTGCCAGCGTTGCTGTTGAAGCTGTAGTTGCACTATGTCCTTTGTTATTTGTCTTTATTGTAACATCGGCAGTTTCACCTGGTTCAAGAATACCGTTGTTGTTTCCTGTAGGGTCAGACACTGTAATGGAATATACTTGCAGCATAGGTGCTTTCAACAAATGTGTTATGGATGTACTCCACACTGTACCTGCTGAATCGGTTAATACAATATCAAATACTGCAGGTGTGTTATCAGGAACAAAAGCTGCAACAGTGTAATTAAATGCATTGGTAATTCCAGCAGCGTTTCCACTCTGAATATTCACTTTGTTTAAACTGCTGCTGTTTATTGTAACATACGGACAAGTAGTAGTTACCGTAAGTCCAACCCCCACAGCATCGCCCTGTCCAAAGTTTTCAAGCATTAAGTCAACATCTATAATCTCATTATAATCTGCAAGTTGATTTGCATTTCCTCCTGCATCATTAATAACATTGCTTGTCAGCGAAACGTAAGGTCCTGTAGTTGCTACAACAGGAATTGCCACCATGTATGGAATGCCGTTAAATGCAGTAATTGTTAAATACAGAGTATCGAGTGAAGTTATCGTGTTAAAATTTAAAATTACATTCCCTCCTATCACCAATCCTGTTGCAAGTATTTGTCCATTGCTGCTCAAACATGCAAGTGCACTGTCTGTATTACAGGCAATATTTAATTGTGAAGCACCGGGAAACAATACAGGGCTGTGACTAGCAGTAATTGCATAAGGTGTTGCTGTACGAACATTTAATGAAGGGTCGCCAAAACAATGCCATGTGTCTGTCATTTCGAAACCTGCTGCACCATACTGATCATTCATGTGCATGCAGCCATTCATACTCAGTCCGCCAAAAGTTCTTTTAATGTTTGAAGAATTTGTGCCAACCAATAAGTCAACCATTTCGTCCTGTGCATCCATTGGCGGATTCCATGATTGGTTTATGCTCGACATAAATGTGGCTACTGCACCTGAAGGCTGTCCATTATATTGTGCTCTCAAAAATGATTCTGCAAGACAAGTAGCATTTGCAAACTCTCCATTGACACAAGCTACACTCCAGATAAAAGGCAACATGCCTGTGTTTGTTAATGCTGTTGCATTGGCATTAGAAAAACCTGTTGTGCCTAATGAAGCAGAACTTCCATGACCAGTATAAGTGATTATAGAAGCACCATTATTTATTTCTGATGATAACATTGCAGCAGTAGGATTACCCGACATATCGTTTCCACCTTGTGAGCCATCATACAACTCAGCAACATCAGTATAAGTGAATGCTAATTCTTTTCCGCGTATCACCTGCTGATGCTGAAAGTCCATTTCATTGTCATCACCCGGTCCTTGGTCAGAGCCAATGCATATTCCTTTTGAATACCAGTTTACACCTGGCGTTGGCAACATTTCATAATCAACAGTACGCTGAACTTGTGTAGTAACATCTGCCACTGTCTGTGCACTGAATCGTCCAACAAATACTTCTGCATAAGAATCATTCCCCACAAGATAACCATACGATGGGTCAGATGCACCACCCGACAAAACAGGAGTAGGAATTTGTTGTGCATCGCCTACCAACAAAACATATTTTAAATTATGTGTGCTGTAATAATTCTGAATGAATGTTTTTATCTGTTGTGCTGTGCTGCCTGCTGTGGCTACATCAACCATTGAAACCTGCAAGCCTCTTTTTATCTTCCAGTCAATAAAGGGCTGCATAGCTGCCATAAAAGATGCATCACTGATAATGAGCATTTCACCATCTTCATTCACCGGTAAATAATTAATAAATGAACCTGCATTGCGAAAAACGTTCTGATAGATATTTGCAAAATCACGATCAACTTTCTGGAGTGATGTTGTGCGAGATAATGTATTAACAGAAGTGCCGGCTTTACTTTGCAGGGTAACTTTAAATTTTGAAATTACTTTTAAAGTTTGTGTTGCTGCATTATAGCTGAATGGATTTACTACCACTGTCTGCCCACGAAAATCACGAAGTATAAACGGGCTACGCAAAAAGCCACTGTTAGCAGGAAAAAAAACATTCTGACTGTAAATATCTCCAAAGCGATAAGGCACATCAGATGGCTTAATATCTCTGTAAAGATTTCCTTTAGATGGTGCTATCTGAATATTCTGAAAAGTAAGTTCCTCAATTGACTCAATATTCAGGCTCATATCTCCGTCATCAGGAATAATCACAGATAAAGCAAACTTTGGCAAATCCGGTGTTCCTTCTTCCATTCTTGGAGTCATTTCGGGGCTTGAAATGGTATAGTACTCTCCTGCTAAAGATTTTACTCTGTGCTTTTCAAATCCTGAAACAGAAATTTCCATTACAGTATTATCAGGTGTACCACTTACTATAACAGCAGATTTTGAAGGATTGTCAGAGGTAATCTTAACCCATTCTGCATTTCCCTGTAAAGCAAACAATGCTATAAAGAAAGTGGTAACGATTGTCTTTTTTTGCATGACTAAATTTGTTTACTCAAAATTAAGTCTTTTTTTGAATACTATCCGTGATTTTAACAAAATAATTTACCACAGCCCCTTGTTAACTTTGTTGAAATATTTTTTCAGGTTAGTGAATAATTGTTTCTGAATCTGAAGCAAAAAACTAATTTTGCACTTATAATTCAATCTTATTTATACATGGCTGTATATCGTTTTAAAGTATCGTTCGAAGATTTTGAAGATATTTATCGTGAAATAGAAGTTACCTCAGAGCAAACCTTTGCCGATTTTTATAAAGCTATTCTGTCTTCAATAAAATTTGAAGATCGCGGAACAGTTTCATTTTTTATGAGCAATGACAGTTGGAAAAAAGGTGTTGAAATTTCCAACAACGACAAAACCGATCGTGATGGAAAACCTGTTGCTAAAACCGACAAAGCATTTCTAAAAAGTTATATTGCTGATCCGCATCAGAAAATTTATTTTTTAATTGACTGCGAAAGCGTTTGGGCATTTCATATTGAATTGATAAAGATTATGGCTGCTGCTGATGTAAAACTTACTTATCCGCACATAAGAAAAGTTTCGGGTGATGCACCAAGCCAGTTTAAGGTTAAAGTAGCACCGGTACCTGACGAAGGTGACGAAGTATTGGATTCAGATACCAACGAAGATGATAATTTCAGTTCAACTGCTAATGAAATTGCAGGAGAAAATGATTATGATGAAGATGACACAGCAGCTCTTGAAGGTGAAGAAGGTGAAGAAAGTTCTGACGAGGATAGTGAGGAGTTTAATGATGTTGAAATGGGCAGTGATGAAAATTACGAAGAAAATTAAAAGTGTATTTTATATTCTTAAAAGCACATCTGTTGATGTGCTTTTTTAATTTTTATAAAAATGAAAGCAGGCGATAAAGTTAGCTTTAAAGACGAAAAACTGAATGGTGTCATTCTTGAAATTTTACAGAATGGAAAAGTATTGGTTGAGTTGGAAGATGGTTTTCCTATGGAAGCATTGCAAAATCAATTGGTAGTTACTGTTCCTTTTATTAAACAACAAACACAAAATGATGCTAAGGAAGATATATCTGAACAAAATACTTCAACAGAAAATATCCCATTCGACCTGAACAATAATATTATTGACTTTTATGCCGTACCATCAAAGGCCGACAGGGTACTTACAGGTAGCGTTGATCATTTTTTAACAAATGGCACACCCAATCTACTATTGCTGATTTTCGGAAAACGAAGCAAGAACCAACACACAATTTTATACAAGGGTGAATTAAAACCCAATAGTTATGTATGCCTTTCTATATTTAAACGAGACGCATTAATTAACTTAGATTCGTTTTACATACAAATATTAATTGCTGCCGATGGCGAATATAAAAGACCTTTTACTAAAGATATTGCTGTTGAATTGCCTGAGCTGAATCAAACTAAAAATACAGAAACAGGAATTCTTTCTTCTTCTAAAAAAGTAAGCCTTGTCAATCTGAATGTTGCAGATGAAATTCAGATAAAAGACTTATTAGAAAAATTTGACAGCAGTCAGCCAGCAAAAACTTCAGACATCAAAAAGAATAAAAAACAACAACCAATAAGCGATTCTGACATCAGCAAAGAAATTGATTTGCATATAAATAAACTTACTGCTGATTTTCAGAATATGACCAACAGCGAAATGCTTGCGTTACAAATAAATACTTTCAGAAAAGAAATGGACAATGCAATTATAAAAGATTACAAGCAGCTAATTTTCATTCATGGCATTGGTGATGGTATATTGCGAAATGCAATAATGAATGAAACTAAAAATTATTCAGACATAAAAGTGTTTATGGCTAATCAGGCAAGATATGGAACAGGTGCTTTGGAAATACGCTTTTTATAAACTATTCTGCGAATGATGTGCACGAAGGTTGTTCGTCCACTGATTAAAAAACTGTTCTTGTTCTGCGTTCTTTTTGCTGATGTGTTTTACCTTCCAGGTCGAAAAATATTTTTTTGATGCAGGCATCATTTCAATAGTCTTTATTCTGTTACCTCTTGAAATCAAAAAACCTGTTTTGTGGTTTTCCTTAGGATTAATCTGCATGTCATAATTTTTATCTGCCTTTTGCCCATCTACGCCAATAATCAAATCACCTATAGCAAGACCATTCTCAAATGCCGGTGAACCTATTGGCAAACTAATTACTTCTGGCATTGCTGCATTATCATTGGTCTTAAAACCAAAATATCTTTCTGCATTCTTTTTAGAAGGATTCTCTTCTAGTTCCAATCCTGCAAACAACATCACTTCTTCAAGCAACGATTGATAGCTGCAAGCCTTGTAAACAATGTCGTTAAAGAAAGTTTCTAAACTTCTACCTGCCTTTTCAGAAGCAATTCTTAAATAATCATCTGATGTATATCCAATATTCTTTTTACCAAACGCATTATACAATTCTATAAAAACATCATCTAATGAATTTTTTCCGTCAGAATATTTACGAATCAAAAAATCAAGCATCAGCGACACTAATGAGCCTTCATCATAAATTGAAGTTTTTCGTCCGGGAATTCCCGGCACATATCCATCAAGCCAGGTGTCAAAAGATGATTGTGCAATTGAATAATTAAACCGGCCTTCATTGCTAAGATGTTTGTTGATACGGATGTTCAACTCATTAAAGTATTCTTCTTCGTTGAAATAACCACAGCGTGCCAAAAACAAATCGCCATAATATGTTGTAGCTCCTTCATAGACAAATCCTGTTTCTGCATAATTTGGGCTATCATAATTGTAAGGTTGCATTTCTACAGGTCTTATGGTTTTAATATTCCACACATGAAACAATTCATGTGATGCAACTCCCAGTAACTCATTATACAATTCTCTGTCATTAAGTTTTGCCGAAGGGCCAATCACTAAAACAGTAGATGCCAAATGTTCAACACCATGATAAAATGTATGTGGCACTGCCTGAATTAAAAAGTGATAATCTTTTACAGGAATTGATTTCATCACATTCAATTGTATCTGCGTAAAAGATTTAAAATCTTCAATCAACTTTTCTACATCGGGTTTGAAATTTCCCTGAATCCAAATATGAAAACTGCAATCAGACACCGTATAACCATAGTGCATCAAATCATCAGAAGCTATAAACGGGCTGTCAACAAGTTCATCAAAATTCTTAGCAGAAAAAACATTTTTTTCTGTTTGTGTGAGTGATGTTGCTACTCTGCTGAAGTTACTAACTATCTCAACTGTGCAGGCATTGCCCCTGTTGGCATCAGTATAAAAACAACAATGTATGGGATTTATGTAAATCTGTTCGTCATTGACAAAGCAGGCACCGGCATCAAGCTGATTGCAATAGTACTGATAGTTGATTTTTATTGTATCATTTTTATTTGTTTTCAGCAGCCATGAGCTCTTTGAAACTTTTTTCCATTTCACTTCCTTTCCATTAATATCCTGCACTCTAAAATTGCGGATATTTTTTGCAAAGTTTCCTTCTTCGTACCTGCCCGGACGCCAGACAGGAAGTTTTAATAAAGTTTCATTACCGTCAGTTTGTATGGTTAGTTCAACATCAACAAAGTGTGAAGCTGCATTGGATACTGAAAAACGATAATGCATCATGCTAATAATTTAAAAGGTAATTCATCTGTTCAGATACTTTCTGTGCATTGGGTATCATCGTAAATTCTAAAGTTGAATTTAATGGAATTGCAGGCATATTCTCCGATCCCATAGCAACAACAGGTGCATCTAATGCAGTGAAACATTGCTGCTGTATGCGACCTGAAAGTGCTTCGGCAAATGAATTTTTTAGAGGCTCTTCTGTCAGCACCAAACAACGGTGATGCTTTCTTACTGACTCAAATATTGTAGTTTCATCTAATGGATTAAGAGTACGAAGGTCAATAATTTCAATTCTTCCTTTAAACTCTTGTGCTGCTGCCTTTGCCCAGTAAACTCCCATGCCGTAAGTAATAACTGTCAGCGTGTTTTCATCCTGCAAAGCCTCTGCCTGTTGCACTATTCTTGCTTTTCCAAATGGAATAATATAATCTTCATCAGGTTCAATAGTGCGTGCATCTTCTGTGCCTTTTATCTTACTCCAGTAAAGTCCTTTGTGTTCAAATATTACTACAGGATTTGGATCATAATATGCTGCTTTCATCAATCCCTTCAGGTCAGCACCGGTAGATGGATATGCTACCTTAACACCTCTGATGTTTAGCACTACTGTTTCAACACTTGAAGAATGATATGGCCCACCACTTCCATAAGCACCAATAGGAACACGGATTACGCAAGATACCGGCCATTTGCCATTACTTAAATAGCAGGAACGGCTTACCTCTGTAAAAAGTTGATTTAAACCCGGCCATATATAATCTGCAAACTGTACTTCAACAATCGGTTTACATCCAACAGCACTCATGCCAACTGTAGAACCTATGATAAATGCTTCCTGTATGGGTGTATTAAAAACCCTGTCATCACCAAACGTTTTAGCTAACGTTGCAGCCTCTCTGAAAACGCCACCAAGTCTGGCTCCAACATCTTGCCCGTAGAAAAGACATTCAGGATGTTTTTGAAGCAATTCTTTAACAGCAAACAATGCACAGTCAACCATCACTGTTGGCTCCTTACCGGCAGGCTGACGCACACCTTTTTCTTCTGTCACTGTTGTAGGTGCATAATCATGCTTAAACAAATCTTCGGGCAATGGGTCGTCAGCGGCCTTGGCCTTTGCGAAATCGTCTTCTACAAGGGTTCTTGTTTCTTTCTTTATTGCATCCAACTCATCAGAAGTAAAACCTGCTTCTTCAAGTTGTTGGATAAACTTTGGTAATGGATCTTTTTTCTTTGCTTCTTCCAAATCATGTCTGTACCACTCTCTGCGAACACCTGAAGTATGATGTCCAAGTAATGGCACTTTAGCATGAATTAAAAAAGGTCTGCGTTCAGTTCGGATAATATCAAGAACTTCTTTGATGGTATTGTAAGACTGAAAAAAGTCGGTACCATCAATACTGCGTGTTTCCAATCCTTTAAATCCTTTTGCATATTCAGCAGCATTCATGGTGCGAATCTCTGAGGCATGTGCTGAAATATCCCACTCATTGTCCTGAACAAAATAAAGTATAGGAAGCTTTTTAAGCACTGCCATCTGAAAGGCTTCAGAAACTTCACCTTCTGTTACACATGCATCGCCAAGTGAACAAACTGTGACAGGATATTCACCTTCGGCATATTCTACAAGATTTTGGTTTTCGAGATAATGCATCCCTAAAGCAATTCCTGTCGTAGGTATAGCCTGCATTCCTGTAGCACTGCTTTGATGAGGAATCTTTGGCATATCATCACGTCTCAACGAAGGATGTGAATAGTATGTACGTCCACCTGAAAACGGATCATCACGTTTAGCCATAAGCTGCAACATCAGTTCATAGGGTGTCATTCCTATTGAAAGCAAAATACTGTCGTCACGATAATATGCTGAGAGATAGTCAATGCTTTTAAGTTGAAGACCTAAAGCAATCTGCACTGCCTCATGTCCACGCGAGCAGGCATGAACATAACGAGCAGTAAATGTTGCATGCTCCTCGTACAAATCGCTCATGGCACGTGCTGTGCACATCAGCCTGAATGCTTTGAGAACAGTTTCTGTTGATATAGGTGTAGATTCCAATTTTTTTTCTGCAATCATTTTTCTAATGTTAAAGAATGGCTTTAACCTGCTTTGGTTTTAAATTTCTCAATGGCAATGCGCGTAAAATCCGACATAACTAATTTGCCACTCATCCCGGCTCTTTCCATTAGCAATGCATCCCATCCTTCTGTTCCTTTCCAGAAAATTTGTTTCAACATTTTCATTGCTTCAGGGTTACTGGCAGCTAGTTGTTGTGCTAATTTATGTACAGCTTTATCTAAGTCTTCAATGTTATCGTGCAGAGAAGCAAACATGCCTTTCTCTTTTGCCCACTGTGCGTTTTGCCATTCTGTAGCATTAACTGTAAGTTGTGTAAATGCTCCTGTACCAATTTTTCTCTCTACTGCAGGTCCCACTACAAAAGGACCTATGCCCACAGCAAGTTCGCTAAGTTTAACAGAAGCCGAAACATGAGCTAAGGTATAGTCTGCAGAACATGCCAAACCTACACCACCGCCAACAGCTTTTCCTTGCACTCTGGCAATAACAAACTTTGGCGCTTTACGCATAGCATTAATTACACTTGCAAAACCAGAAAAGAATTCTTTGCCTTGTGATTCACTGTTTATGCTTATCAGCTCATCGAATGATGCTCCTGCACAAAAGGCTTTCTCGCCTTTACTGCGAAGTACTATAACTTTAGCTGATTCATTGGCCCCTGCTTCTTCTATTGTGGCAGCAAGTTTACGTAATAGCACTCCGGGAAGTGAATTACTCTGAGGGTGAAAAAAAGTAATTTCAGCTACCTGATCTTTTATAATTGATTCAACCGAACCTTCTGTCATATTTGCAATTGTTATTTCTCTAAAAAATTAAAACTTATTCTTTCGTGCAAAGATAAAAAAGCCCATGAAGTTTACCAGCTAATTGAAAGTTAATATAATAGCTTATGACAATGCTGTTAAGTACTTCTCAAAATTTAGATGTATTCTAAATTTATACTTCTTAAATTTAATCTATAATTGCATTAAATAGCAATACAAATTGACCTAAACACATCTACTTAGGTCATAAAATTTTAGCCAGCTTATGCAATTTAACATTCCTGCTCATTTAACAGGATTAACCGATAAGGAGGTTGATTCGTCACGCTTAAAATATGGAATAAATCAAAAAAAAACTGATACAAGAAATTCGATTTTTAATTGGATTCTGGATTTGTTGAAAGAACCAATGCTCATACTTTTGCTTGCTGTATCCGTAATTTACTTAATTATAGGAGATCATGGTGAAGCCATCTTTATGTTTATTGCAATTGTTGCTGTTTCTGCCATTTCTTTTTATCAGGATAACAGAAGTAAAAAAGCTCTTGAAGCCTTAGAAAAATTAAATGAACCTCTGAGTACAGTTATCCGAAATTCACAAGTGATTAAAATACCTACTCATGAACTTGTTGTTGGAGATTTGTGTATTGTTGAAGAAGGGAAAATGATAAATGCCGATGGAAAAATTGTACATAGCAATGATTTTTCTGTCAATGAATCATCACTTACAGGAGAGAGCCTTTCAGTTTATAAAAACAGCGAAAGCAAGGACAATCTTGTTTATGATGGAACTGTGGCTGTCTCTGGTCTTGCCGTATTTGTAGTAGAACAAATCGGAAAGAAAACACGTTTAGGAAAAATTGGAGCTTCTATTGCTGAAATTAAAGAAGAATCGTCACCATTACAAATTCAAATTAGAAAATTTGTCATGACCATGGCTATTTTCGGAAGTATCATTTTTCTTTTAGTTTGCATAGTCAATTACCTTAATACAAAAAATCTTATTGAAAGTTTATTGAGCGGACTAACTCTTGCTATGTCTGTTCTGCCTGAAGAAATTCCTGTAGCATTTACCACTTTTATGGCATTAGGCGCATGGAAATTAATGCGCGATGGTGTAATAATAAAGCGCAGTAACATTGTTGAAACTTTAGGCAGCACTACAGTTATCTGTACTGATAAAACCGGAACAATTACTGAAAACACAATGCATTTAAAGCATTTATTTCTCTTAAAAACCAACAAAATATATGATGAATCGAAGTTTGCCAATTCTGACTTATCTACGCTCATTAATTATGCTATGTGGAGTAGCGAGCCACTTCCATTTGACCCAATGGAAAAAACACTTCATCATGTATATGTACAGACACAAAAAACAGATGAGCGCACCAGCTATCAAATGATACATGAATATCCTTTGGATGGCAAGCCTCCAATGATGACGCATATTTTTGAAAACACAAACAAGCAAAGAATTATAGCAGCCAAAGGTGCACCTGAGGCAATTATCAATGTATCTGTACTTTCTGCAAGTGAAAAGGAAAATATTTTAAATGTGATTCATGATTTTGGAAATAAAGGATACAGAGTTTTAGGTGTTGCACAATCAAATTTTGACGGCTATGATTATCCAGAAATGCAACAAGAATTAAAATTCACTTTTCTTGGTTTAGTAGTTTTTTACGATCCTCCGAAGCAAGGTATTCAAACCGTATTTCGACATATTTACGATGCAGGTATTAAAGTAAAAGTCATTACAGGTGATAATACAGCAACAACCAAAACTATTGCTAAGCAAGCTGGCATTTTGAATAATGCAGAAGCCATTGAAGGAAAAGATGTAGTCAACCTGAGTGAAAAACAATTGCTGAAAGAAGTTGAAGAGAAGACACTTTTTACCCGTATGTATCCTGAAGCAAAACTTTCTGTAATAAATGCCTTAAAAAAGAAAGGCGAAGTGGTGGCCATGCTAGGCGATGGAGTGAATGATGGCCCGGCATTAAAAGCAGCACACATTGGTGTTGCCATGGGAAACAAAGGAACAGAAATAGCAAAAGCTGCAGCATCATTAGTTATCACCAATGACGATTTAGACAAATTGATTGTTGGTATTGCCGCAGGAAGAAGAATCTATTCTAATCTGAAAAAAGCTATTCAGTATATCATCTCTATTCACATTCCAATTATTCTAACAGTTACTTTACCCTTATTTTTGGGTTGGATTTTTCCTCACATTTTTACACCCGTACATGTAATTTTTCTGGAATTAGTTATGGGGCCAACTTGTTCTATTGTTTACGAAAACGAACCACTTGAAAAAAATATCATGAATCAAAAACCAAGAATCATGACTGAAACTTTTTTAAACTGGAAAGAACTGGCAATAAGTATAATTCAAGGATTAGTGATTACACTTGGTGTTTTGTTTATTTATCAATGGAGTGTTTGGATTGGAGGCAATGAAGAAAAAACAAGAGCATTAGTATTTACAACTTTAATATTTGCTAATGTATTTTTAAGTTTGGTAAACCGTTCTTTTTACTATAGTGTTTTAGCTTGCTTCAAACATAAGAACATCTTGTTCCCGATTGTTATTGGTGCTACATTATTGATGCTATTTTTGATTTTATATATAAACCCGTTTGCAAACTTCTTTAAACTAACAGGACTTAATCTTAAAGAAATGATTATAGCAATGCTAGTGGCTGTAATATCTGTATTGTGGATGGAAATCTATAAATGGGCGAAAAGACGAAGGTTAAGTTAAAAATTAATCTCATTTTTCAATAAAATATTCAATTTTAATAATCCTTGAAATAAGTTTCTTGTTTATGTTTGTAATTGAATCAATGCCGGCAACCCTGCTTTTGTTTGATTCAATAGTTAATCACTAAATCAATTAAGATGAACAAGTTTATTAAAGTTGTTGTCTATGCATTAGGCATTTTATTATTAGTAATAATTGGATTTTTAACTTATGTAAAAATAGCATTACCTGATGTTGGACCGCCACCGGATATTAAAATTGAAGCTACTGCTGAAAAAATCCAGCGTGGAAGTTATTTGGCACATCATGTAACTTTATGTATGGACTGCCATTCCACCCGTGACTGGAGCTATTTTTCCGGACCTATGGTTGCAGGCACAGAAGGTAAAGGCGGAGAAACATTTGATCAAAAATTTGGGTTTCCCGGCAAGTATGTTGCACCTAACATTACGCCATTTCATTTGAAAGACTGGACTGATGGTGAAATTTTCCGTGCAGTTACATCAGGTGTTTCCAAAGATGGCAGAGCCCTCTTCCCTATTATGCCACATCACCTTTATGGTCAGTTAGACAAAAATGATATTGAAGCTATCATTGCTTTTATCCGCACATTAAAACCAATTGAAAACAAAACAGAAATATCATCTTCCGATTTTCCAATGAATTTTATTATCAACACTATTCCAAAGAAACCATCATTTACAACTATTCCTCCACAGAGTGATAAATTGAATTACGGAAAATATATTGCCACAGCATCAGGATGCATGGAATGTCATACCAAACAAGTAAAAGGAAAAATTGTTGGTCAGCCCTATGCCGGTGGATTTGAATTTATGCTACCGGGCAATACTGTTGTTCGTTCTGCCAATATTACTCCCGATAAAGAAACAGGTATAGGAACTTGGACAAATCAGCAGTTTGTTGACCGATTTAAAATGTATTCTGACAGCGTTTACACTAATTTGAAAGTAGCACCCGGCACATTGCAAACAACAATGCCATGGACAATGTATGCAGGCATGAAGCAAGAAGACCTTTCAGCTTTGTTTGCTTATTTGCAAAGTCTACCACCGGTAAAAAATACTGTTGAAAAATTTACAGTTACAAGCGGTAAGTAACAATTTTAATGACCACTTTTATTTCTATTCTAAGAGGCATAAATGTCAGTGGACATCGGTTGATAAAAATGGATGCATTAAAAGAACTTTGTGCTTCTTTAAAAATGCAACAAGTGAAAACCTACATTCAAAGCGGCAACATTGTTTTTCAATCTGTACAAGGTGACTGTGACGCTATAAGCAAAAAGTTAGAACACGCTATTTTAAAAAAATTTGGATTTGCAGTACCTGTCATCACATTGTCGCAGTATGAATTTAAAAGTTGCATAGAGGCAAATCCTTTTTTAAAAGATAAAAAATTGGATGCGGCATTTTTTCATGTCACCTTTCTTTCAGAACAACCAAGCATTCATGATTCGATAGAAACAAAAGCTGTCAATCTAAAAAACGACCTTTTCGTTTTTGGTGAAAGGTGCATTTACCTCTACTGCCCCGATGGATATGGAAACACTAAGCTGACAAATAGTTTTTTTGAAAGCAAACTTAAAGTTACAGCTACAACCAGAAACTGGAAAACTGTAAATGAGCTGTTGCGGTTGGCTGAGATGTAAATCAGATTTATTTTTAGAAGCTTCATCAATTCTTTTCACTCTTGATTGAATATACCACAAGCCTATTGGAGCAATAAACATCAATAAATTTGTCGTAAAATTTTATTGCCGACCACAATGTTTGAACACATATAAAATATTTAAACAAAAAAGGCTGCACTTGTTGAATGCAGCCTTCTGAAATTTCTGTAATAAATATTACCAGATTTCTACTCTTTGGTCGGGAGGTAAATACATTTTATTCTCTTTTGTAATACCAAATGCTTCATAAAACTCAGGCATATTACGTACAGTGCCATTAGCACGGAATTTTCCCGGGCTGTGCGGATCTGTTTTTAATCTCTTTTTTAATTCTTCGGGGCGAATGTTATTGCGCCATACCTGAGCAAAGTTGATAAAGAAACGTTGTTCCGGAGTAAAGCCGTCAATTTTTACTTTAGGCTTTAAGGCAAGCGTTTTCTGTAATGCAGCATAGGCAATAGTTAGTCCGCCTAAATCGGCAATGTTTTCACCAAGAGTAAGTTTGCCATTAATGGTGAGTGAGTCAATAGGCATATAATGGTTGAACTGATCCACTAACTTTTGTGCTCTCTGATCGAATAAAGATTTGTCTTTTTCTGTCCACCAGTTTTTTAAGTTACCTTCAGCATCATACTGACAACCCTGATCATCAAAACCATGAGTTAACTCATGTCCGATAACGGCACCCATAGCACCATAGTTTACGGCATCGTCAGCCATAGGATCAAAGAATGGTGGTTGCATTATTGCAGCAGGAAAAACAATTTCATTAAATCCGGGATTGTAATATGCATTGATGGTTTGTGGCGACATTGCCCACTCTGACTTGTCAACAGGCTTTCCTAATTTGGATAAGTTATATTGAAACCAAAATTCAGAAGCGCGGTTAACATTGTCGCAGTATGAATCTTTGCCTACTGATAATTTACTGTAGTCGCGCCATCTATCAGGGTAAGCCAATTTGCGCATTACTTTATCAAGTTTTAATAAAGCTGCCGACTTGGTTTGATCTTCGAGCCAGGTGCGCGATTTGATTCTTTCTTTATAAGCACTAATTAAATTATCCACCATCAGGTTTACACGCTCTTTTGCTTGGGGTGTAAAATACTTTTTTACATACAACTCCCCTATTAACTCACCCATTGTGCCATTCATAGTTCCAAGAACACGTTTCCAGCGTGGACGCATTTCTTTTGCACCACTTAAAACACCGTGATAGAACTCGAAATCGGCTTTTACAAATTCAGAACTTAATGTACTTGCACGACTGTTAATGACATCCCATGTAAGATAAAATTTAATGTCATCGAGCGATGTTTTCTCAATCATCTCATTGACACGTTTAAAAAATTCGGGCTGACCAATGATAACTTCTTTCTCTTGCACTCCAAAATTTTTGAAATATTCATTAATTGAAAAATTTGTCATCTGAGCAGCAAACTCCTGAACACCCATCTTATTATAATTCTTTTCCGGGTCGCGTAGTTCCACTCTTGAACGAGAAATCTTTGCAAGTTCTGTTTCAAGTGTCATCAGGTTTTGAATAGAACTGCCTCCTGCAGGAATACCCATGAGCATAAACATGGTTTTAACATGTGTAAGATATTTCTGTCTGATTTCTACAGATTCTTTATCGTCTTTGAGATAGTAATCTCTATCGGGCAATCCTAATCCACCCTGATAAAGATTAATAATCATCTGATCGCTTTTTTTATCATCCTGACCAACATAAAAATTAAAAAAACTACTAAAGCCCATACGCTGTAGTTCTGCCATTAATGTCGGGAGTTGCGATTTTGAATCTATTTTATTTATCTTTTCAATGATAGGTTTTAATGGAGATCCGCGCATTTCTTCAATCCTTATGGTGTCCATTGCTGTAAGATAAAAATCACGTATTTTCTGATCGGCACTACCATCAACAACATTTTTCATGGCTGCAGTTTCATCGAGGATGGTGCGCACTCGTTCGCGTGTAATATCATCAAGCACATTAAAACTTCCCCATCGTGTTTCAGAGGCAGGAAGTGGATTTTTTTTCAGCCAGTTACCATTAACATACTGGTAAAAGTCGTCTCCCGGTTTTACGCTCATATCAAAATTGTTTATATCAATTGGTTTTGTTGCTGCTGTTGCCTTTACAGCACCCGTGACTCCGGGCTCTTTCTTTTTAAATGCATAGAGCGACACCAAAGCAATGGCACATCCTGCAAGAATCATTTTACTTTTCATTTTTATTGAATTACTGATTTTAAAACTATATTTTTATTAAATAATAAATGTCACTTACTTCATTATTGAAAAACCTTTTCAAAGGTTTTAGAAATAAAGATTACAGAGATGAAATTGTTACTTTCTTAAATCGCTGTAATATTTGAAGAAATATGGAATTGTTTCTATACCTTTATAGAAGTTAAACAGCCCATATTTTTCGTTTGGAGAATGCAGGTTATCGCTATCTAATCCAAAACCAAACAACACTGTTTTTAAACCCAATTCCTTTTCAAACAATGCAACGATAGGAATACTTCCACCACCTCTAGTGGCAATTGGTTTTTTACCAAAAGTTTTTTCCATTGCCATGCTTGCTGCTTTAAAAGGAATGCTGTCTGTTGGTGTCAGAACAGGCTCGCCTCCATGATGTGCAGACACTTTTACTTTAACATAAGGTGGTGCAATAGCAAGAAAATGTTTTTCGAATAGTTTAGAAATTGTTTCAGAGTTTTGGTTTGGTACCAGTCGCATTGAAATTTTTGCAAATGCTTTTGATGGCAAAACAGTCTTAGCTCCTTCACCGGTGTAACCGCCCCAAATTCCATTCACTTCAAGAGTAGGTCTGATGCTTGTTCTTTCAATAGACGTAAAACCTTTTTCACCCCACACCTGCTCTATGCCTAAATCTTTCATGTATTCTTTTTCGTCAAATGGAATTTTTGCCAAATCGGCTCTGTCGGCATCGCTCACTTTCTGAACATCATCATAAAATCCTTTAACCGTGATATGATTGTTTTCATCATGCATTGAAGCAATCATCTGACAAAGTATCGTTGCAGGATTTGCAACTGCACCACCATAAACACCACTATGCAGATCGCGGTTAGGTCCTGTAACTTCAACTTCCATATATGCCAATCCGCGCAAGCCAACATCAATAGATGGTGTATCGTTTGCAATCATTGAAGTGTCGGAAATCAATACAACATCAGCCTTTAGACGTTCTTTATTTGCTTTAACAAATATGCCAAGGTTTGATGAACCAACTTCTTCTTCACCTTCAATCATAAACTTAACATTGCATGGAAGCGTAGCAGTTTTCATCATACTTTCAAATGCTTTTACATGCATGTACATCTGACCCTTGTCATCGCAAGATCCACGTGCAAAGATGGCTCCTTCGGGATGCAAATCTGTCTTTTTAATTACCGGTTCAAACGGTGGTGAATGCCATAAATCCAATGGATCGGGTGGCTGAACATCATAATGTCCATAAACTAAAACAGTTGGGAGTTTTGGATCAATAATTTTTTCGCCATAAACAATAGGATGCCCGCCTGTAGGACAAATCTCTACTTTATCGGCACCTGCTTTTTCAAGACTTGATTTTACGAACTCTGCTGTTCTTACCAAATCTGCTTTATACTTTGAGTCTGCACTTACTGAAGGTATGCGCAGCAATTCGAGCAGTTCGTTTAAAAAACGGTCTTTATTCTGTTCTGAATATTGTGTTGCTTTTTCCATTTAAACTTTTTATTAATGATTATAAATTATGCACTCATTACCTGAGCTTCTTTATGAATTTTCTTTACGAGTCCCTGCAAAACTTTTCCGGGTCCGGCTTCTATAAAATCAGTAGCGCCATCATTTGCCATTTTAATAACTGTCTGTGTCCATCGTACAGGAGCAGTAAGTTGGGCAATAAGATTTTGTTTGATTTGTTGCGGGTCGGTTGAAGGCAATGCATTTACATTCTGATATACAGGGCAAATTGGTACTGCAAATGTTGTATTAGCAATTGCATTGGCTAATCTTTCGCGTGCAGGCTCCATGAGAGGTGAATGAAACGCTCCTCCTACCGGAAGCAGTAGTGCACGTCTTGCACCGGCAGCAGTAAGCTGTTCACATGCAGTTTTTACTCCGTCAATAGTTCCGGAAATGACTAATTGTCCCGGGCAATTATAGTTAGCACAAACAACAACATCATTTATTCCTGCACAAATTGATTCTACCTTTTCGTCATCAAGGCCAAGAATTGCTGCCATAGTTGAAGGTTTCAATTCGCATGCTGCCTGCATGGCAAGAGCACGTTCCATCACCAATTTTAATCCATCTTCAAAACTCAAACACTTGTTGGCTACCAATGCAGAAAATTCTCCTAATGAATGTCCTGCAACCATGTCGGGATGAAAATTGTCGCCAAGCGATGCTATGATTGCACATGAATGAACAAAAATTGCAGGCTGTGTAACTTTTGTTTGTTTCAGTTCTTCATCGGTTCCTGAAAACATTACATCAGTAATTGAAAAGCCGGTAATGCTGTTTGCTTTTTCAAAAATACTGCGAGCAGCATCAGACTGCTCAAACAAATCTTTTCCCATTCCCGAAAATTGTGAACCTTGTCCGGGAAAAATATATGCACGTTTTGAACTCATAAAATATTAGTCAGTTAATTCAGATGTTTTGATTAAAGGTGAAAATCTTTTGCCAAAACTAAGTAAAACAAAATAAAACAAGCTGCCTAATTCTGAAAATATGGTGTAAACACTTTGTTAAATTCTTCTGTGGGGTTTATAGGCTTGCCCGTTTCTTTACTGACAAAGACTAGTGTGACCGAAGCTGTATTGAGCAACTCCCCTTTTTCATTAAATGTTTCATAATCAAAATATATTCTTACTGATGGTCTTTTCCTGATAACAGTTTTTATTGTCAGAACGTCATCGTAAAATGCCGGTTTTTTATATTGAATTGAAAATTCTGAGACAGGTAATATAATTCCCTTGTCTTCAAGTAATTTGTAGGGCAACCCAAGGCTTCGCAACATCTCTACCCTTGCTACTTCAAAGTAAACAGCATAGTTTCCATAATAAACATAACCCATTCTGTCGGCCTCTGCATATCTGACTCTTACTTTATGTTCAAACTCAATCATTACTTTTCGAAAATATTAAATGCAAATTAAAAGAAAATGCTGCAATGAATATTTAAATTAAATTTATTAGGACATAAAATTCTATTTTTGAAAGTTCAATATATCAACTTAACTTTTTATGCATTCATTTCAATTTAACTTTAAATTACAATTGCATCAAACATTGATAAAAAAACTTTTAAGTCTTGTGTTATTTTTAGTTTCATGCAACATTAGCTTATCTGCCATGACATCTGTAGCAGATACTATCCATGTTGAGAAATACATTATCAGTATTGACACAATAGACTTTACAGGCAAACAGATTAAAGCAAAAGCACAATTGCAAATTGTTGCAAGGCAAAATAACCTGAGTACAATCGAATTGGATTTATTTCAATTAAATGTTGATTCTGTTTATGAAACATCGGGCAACCTATCCTTTACTTATCAAAATGATAAATTAAACATCAGTCTGCCTTTTGTTTTAAACACCAATGACACTGCTAATCTTACGGTAGTTTATCATGGTAGTCCGCAAAAAGATGCCTCAGGATTTGGTGGATTTTATTTTTTTCCGAATATGGCATTTAACCTTGGAGTTGGTTTCACTGCCGACCCGCACAACCTTGGTAAAGTTTGGTTTCCTTGCCTTGATGTTTTTGATGATAAAAGTAAATATGAATTTTACATCACTACTCCACAAACACAAAAAGCATATTGCAATGGTTTTTTAAATGATTCAATAATTAACGCAAATACCATAACGTGGCATTGGATAATGAACGATTATATTCCAACATATTTAGCTTGTATGGCAACAGGCCCTTACACTTCATGGGAGAGAACAATCAATGGCATTCCTGTTGAAATTGCAGCATTGCCGGCCGACACTGCGGCAGTGTCAGCTACGTTTGTTAACCTGCCGGCAGCAATTAATCTGTTCACACAGTATTATGGAAATTATCCTTTTAATAAAATAGGATATACGCTCGTCAATTTTACCGGTGGTGCAATGGAACATGCCACCAACATTGCAATTGGTAAGGCATTTATTAATGGAACACTTGGCTATGAAACTTTGTGGGCACATGAACTGTCACACATGTGGTGGGGCGACAAAGTGACTTGTAAAACTGCAGAAGACATGTGGCTTAATGAAGGCTGGGCATCGTTTAATGAAGCATTGTTTACAGAAGCGCTTTATGGTATAACAGCATATAAAGACTGGATTCGAACCAATCACAGAAAGGTATTACAACTTGCACATATCAATGATGGTGGCTACCTTGCACTGAACAATGTTCCGACTTCTGTTACCTATGGAAATACAGCATATCAAAAAGGTGCCGATATTGTTCATACCCTTAGAAATTATGCAGGTGATTCATTATTTAAAGTTGGTGCTCAACATTATTTAGACACTTTTGCTTACAGCAATGCTTCGAGCGTTGACATGGAACAGGCATTTACTTCTTCTACAGGAACAGACTACTCACGTTTTTTTACAGACTGGGTTTACACTCCCGGCTTCCCACATTTTTCTATTGACTCTGTTCAATATGTTCCCGGAGGATTAGATCATTACTTCGTTTATACACGTCAGCGCAACAAAGGTAGCAACGGACATATATATGAAATGCCTGTTGACATTACTTTCAGTGATGGAATAACAGACACCACTGTGACCATATTAATTGACTCTGCAACACAGATGTTTCATATTCCTTTAATCATGGCTAATGCAACGTGGATAGCGTTAGACAGAGGCGAAAAAATAAGCGATGCCATTTCTGATTATGAGAAAGTAATTACAGCCACAGGTTCGCAGGTAATGAAAGAAACAAGCTCCACTTTAAATGTACAATCAATTGGAGCAACACCGTCAACAGTCAGAATTGAACATCATTGGGTTCAGCCCGATGGTTTTAAAGGCAGCAATCCCGGCATACGATTAAGCGATTATCATTACTGGCAGGCAGAGGGAATTTTCAGTCCCGGCTTTGTGAGTAAAATTTCATTCCAATATGATGGATCAACCAATGGGCTAACCGGATATATTGACAACACACTGATTACAGGACGCGAAGACAGCATTGTACTTCTTTACAGACAAAACACTGCTGATGACTGGCATCTTTTATCTACTACAAAAAGTATGGGTTCTCCATTAGACAAGAGAGGTTCTATAACCCTAGACACCTTAAAAATAGGCGAATATGTACTTGGCTACTATGATGTTTCTGTAAACACATCGTCTCTTCAACAGAATTCAGATAAATTTATGAAGATAACCCCGAATCCGGCATCACATGAATTTACCATTGAAGTAAATTTAGAACAAGGAGATAGTGGCATAGTTAACATTATGACTTTAAGCGGAAAAACGATTAAAACCATTTCTGTAAATCATGAACAAAAAAAATACAGAATTGACAGTGGAAAATTAAAAAGCGGAGAATATATTCTTCATTTAAAAAGTGCCAACGGGCTGATAAGCAGTAACAAAATTTTAATCCAGAAATAAATCAAAAAACCTATAAATTATAAACGAATGTTTCATTACATTTGCCACTTAATCATATAAAAATAAAATCAAATAATCATGAGAAAAGCTTTACTCACTTTAATTGCAGCCGCAGGCAGCATGTTTGCACAGGCGCAATGGATTAGTCAAAATGTTCCCATGACGTATGACGGTTACATGTTCGATATGGAAACTGTAGATGCCAATACGTGCTGGGGTGGATTGTGGAATGGTACAGCCACCAGTCCATACACTTTAGATTTTGCCAGGACTATTGATGGCGGAAACACCTGGACTACAGGAACTATTCCTGCAACCACAGGATGGGTTATCTCCAACATCTGGCCATTAAGTGCCGACACTTGCTTTGTGATGATGTGCAACATCAATGCAGGCGGTGGAATGATTTACAAAACTGTTGACGGTGGTACCACATGGACACAAAATTCAATTGCCGGTATGTATTCTCAGGCAACATCTTTTGGAAACGTAATTTATTTTTCGGATTCACAGAATGGATTTACTATGGGCGACCCTGTTGGTACAGGCGTTAACAAACGTTACGAACTTTATACTACCAACGATGGTGGTGATAACTGGACAGCAGTGCCTATAGCCAACATTCCTGCATTAACTAATGCGGGTGAATATGGTATCACCAACTTGTTTTCAGCAGTTGGAAGCAACATTTGGTTTGCAACTACCTATGGTGATGTACTCCATTCATCAGACAATGGTTTAACATGGACAAAATCTGCTTCAGGCTTTCCTCCTTATACAGCAAACGGTAATCGTCAGGATATTACAGACATTGCCTTCAGCGATGCTAACAACGGAATGATTGTTCAGGTTAATGCATCTGCATACATTGTAAAACAAACAACTGATGGTGGTGCTACATGGACTACTGTAACAACTTTAGGTAATTTCTACCCAACAGAAATTGAAGCCGTTCCCGGAACATCAATCTATGTTAGTGGTGGTTCTAATACTACTTATGGCTTTGGTTCATCTTTCAGTACAGACAATGGCTTGACATGGACACCACTTGACACAAACTTCTCACATACAACGTTCGACTTTATTGATGCATCAACAGGTTACGGTGCAGAATATATTGCAGCAGGTAGCCCGGGTGGAGCATGGAAGTTTTCAGGAACTCTTAGCAACAACCCTTTAAATGATGATTGTGCAGGTGCAACAAACATCAATGCGCAATTCGGTCAGGCTCCCGGAACATTAACTTCATCAGGACCTTATGATAACACTAATGCTACTACAGGTCCACAGGATCCAACAACAGGCTTTGCTTGTTTTGGAGAGCCTAACGGAAGTGGTACTGCACCTACTTTAGATAACACACTATGGTTTACATTCACCGGTGATGGAAATACCTATTTTATTGAAGCACCAAATACTTGTGCAGGTGTAACCGATCCAATGGACGAAGGCGACACACAAATTGCAATATATACAGGTACATGTGGCAACCTTACTCCTGTTGCATGTAATGAAGATGGTCCAAATGCAAATGCTACAAACTCATATTATCCTGCAGGTTTAAACTTTACTACAACACCGGGTACAGTTTATTATATGATTGTTGACGGTTTTAACAATGTAGGAACAATATCGAACGGACAATTCTGTGTTCAGGTAACCAATCAATCAGTAATTGCTTGTGGTGATACAACAATTTCTTCAGGTTTAGCTGTTTTAAATAAGCCTGTAATTTGCTACGACAGTACTTTAACAATTGCTGTTTCAGGAATTAAAGCTCCTACAGTTGGAACAACTAAAGGATTCAGCATAATGGTTTCAAATGCTGACATCAGTGGTAATAATAACCCAATGTCAACAGGTGCTGTTGTTGGTGGAACTGGAACAATTGCTGTTGGTAGCAGTGGTACATTCCAAACAAACTTAGTTAACAACGCTAGCAATCCTTTTGGTGCAGGTGTTTACTACATCACTCCAATAGTTTATGGTAATGCAACAGGAACGGGAAATATTACAGCGCTTACTCTTGACCCTAACTGTACCTATACAGGTACTTCCGTTATGGTTGAATTCTTAGCACAGGGAGTTATCTGCCCAACAGGCATAAAAGAACTTAATGGTGCTGCTTTTGCAGTTACAGGAATTTATCCTGTACCTGTAAAGAACATATTGAACATAGCTGTTGAATCTGCAAAGTCAACAACGATGTCAATTTCAATTAAAGATGTACTTGGAAGAACTGTAACTTCAAGTACACAATCTGTAAACAATGGCAGCAACACCATTTCTATAGATACACAAAACCTTTCATCAGGTGTATATACACTTACAGTAAACAATGAAAAACAACAATCAACTGTTAAGTTTGTAAAAGAATAATTCAGATTGTTTGAAACTACAAAAGGCTGCCTCGTAATGGCAGCCTTTTTTTATGGGTAACTTATACTACACATTATTCCACATTAAATTATGAGCCTTAAGTTTTGAATAACCATGTTTTGATATATCCTGAAACAAATAAATCTTCAATAGTTACGCAGTTAAAAATTATCCAAAGGGCTTTTTATTTTTCGCCTGATTTGATCTGTCAGTTTGGTATAAGCCATCGTAGTTTTAATATTACTATGACCTAAAAGTTCCTGTACAAACCGTATATCTGTTCCCTGCTCAATCAAATGTGTAGCATAGGAATGACGAAGACCGTGCACTCCTACTTTTTTATTGACCTTAGCATTTTTTAATGCATCTTTAAATACTTGTTGTACACTTCTTATATTATACTGACCGCCATGCATTCCTTCAAACAAAAAAACTTTTGGCTTATATTCTTTATAGTACAATCTTAAATCTGCAAGGATAGATTTTGGCAAAGTAACATATCTGTCTTTCTTACCTTTGCCCCTACTCACTAAAACCTGCATACTGCCACTATCAATATCCAGAATCTTAAGGTTTACCAATTCACTTACACGCAACCCCATACCGTAACACAATTTTAGTAGTAACTGATGTTTTAAGTTATCCAATGTACTAAACATTTTTTTCAGATCCTTTTGATTAATAGATTTAGGCAAGGTGCTGGGTCTTTTGGGTCTTGGAATTTCAAAGAACATCTTCTTTCTATGTAGCACTTGTTCAAAATAAAACTTAACTGCATTTGTCCTACTATGAATTAGATTTTCTGAAACCTTTAAAGTGCGGATACAATACAAGAAATAAGACCTCAAGCGTTCGGGAGTCAGGCTGTTTACAGAATTGCCTTTAAGCACCTTCAATAATTGATAAAATTCCTGCGAATAGGTTCGTATGGTATTTGGACTATAACCCTTCAACTTTAATTGCTCAATAAATCTTTTCATTGCATCCTGGTTGCTGCGAGAAAGATTCTGTAAAGCGGCATTTCCAATAAAACTATTTTCTAAATGTAAGAGGCGCCTGAAATATGTATTATCCTGTACGTACCAACACTTTTTACCAAAACTCCATTTTGCTTTAACATAAGTTTTCAAATCATCAATCAGTTTTCGGTTGTAAGGGAAATGAATCCAAATAACCTTGTGACCTCCATGCTCGCCCTCTTCAAAACGATAATTAACATGCTGAAAAGAATTTCTGATTTGTTCCTTTTCCATCTTCTTCGTATTTTGAGTAGTTTATATCATTCAAAAGTATATATTTTTTTATCATTCAATACAAAATACGATTTCGTACTATTTTTATATAACATTGACTTACTGTAATATAGCAATCTTTTTACCGGCTTCTTTTATAGCGTTAGGAACTTCGTATATTTGTGAGTTATGCGGCAGCTTAAAAGACAACACCAAACCAGAAAAATCATCTTGACAAACCGACTTTAAACTAC
>Ga0209582_1000315_pt1 | contig 37346 bp, 44 predicted proteins | sample KloWWTmetKNB5Kit_FD_187176 | JGI IMG/M metagenome (GOLD analysis project Ga0209582, IMG submission 187176) | Active sludge microbial communities from Klosterneuburg, Austria, studying microevolution and ecology of nitrifiers - Klosterneuburg... | ecosystem: Engineered > WWTP > Aerobic digester >...
GCCAATACATCGGTGATCCCAACGCTCTCCAATACAGCGCGCATTGCACCACCAGCGATAACACCGGTACCGTGCGCTGCAGGCTTCAAGAACACTTGTGCACCTGCATACTTGCCCTCTTGAGAATGTGGGATGGTGCCTTTCAGAACGGGCACTTTCACCAAGTTCTTCTTCGCATCGTCTATGCCTTTGGCGATCGCCTCTTGCACCTCCTTGGCCTTACCCAGACCATGGCCCACGACACCGTTCTCGTTCCCTACCACAACAATGGCAGAGAAGGTGAAGGTGCGACCGCCTTTGGTCACCTTGGTCACTCGGTTGAGTGCGACCAGCTTATCCTTCAGCTCGAGGTCGCTGCTCTTGACCTTTTTCGTGTTCGTCTCAGACATGTGTAGGGTATGATCAGAAATTGAGGCCTCCTTCGCGGGCGGCGTCGGCCAAGGCTTTCACCCGACCATGATAGAGGTATCCGTTGCGGTCGAACACGACCAATTCGATGCCTGCCGCCTTCGCCTTTTCGGCAATGGCCAGACCAACGATCTTGGCTTGTTCCAACTTCGGGATGCCCGAAGCCTTCTTGTCCTTCAAGGACGAAGCGCTCGCTAAGGTGCGGCCTGCTTCGTCGTCGATGAGTTGGGCGTACATGCCCGTGTTGCTGCGATAGACCGAGAGGCGCGGACGTGCCTGGGTGCCATGCACCGTTTTGCGCACGCGTTGCTTGATCTTCAGTCGGCGGTTGATCCTGTCGAATGCCATGGTCGTACTTATTTACCGGCTGCTTTACCTGCTTTGCGACGCACCACTTCGCCCACGAAGCGCACACCCTTGCCTTTGTACGGCTCCGGTTTGCGCAAGCTGCGCAATTTGGCGGCCACTTGGCCGATGAGTTGTTTGTCTGCCGATTCCAGACGGATGATCGGGTTCTTCCCCTTCTCTTGGGCTGCTGCCACCTTGATCTGCGGGGGAAGGTCGATCGTTATGGTGTGCGAGAAACCGAGGGCCAAGTTCAATTGTTGACCCTTCGTGGTGGCGCGGTAACCCACACCCACCAATTCCTGCTCGATCACGAAGCCTTCGGCCACTCCCTTCACCATGTTCGCGATGAGTGCCCGGTACAGACCGTGCTTGGCGCGGTGCGGTTTCGCATCACTAGGACGTACCAAGGTGATCTCGGTGCCTTCCTGTTTCAAGGTGATATCGGGATCAACAGCCTGCTCCAAAGTTCCCTTCGGACCTTTCACGGTCACCAGGTTCTTGTTGCTGATATTGACCTCGACCCCTTTGGGGACTTCGATCGGTGCTTTTCCAATGCGTGACATCTTCTTTCTCTGGCTTAGCTGATGTAACACAAGACTTCACCTCCCACGTTCAAGGTGCGTGCCTCCTTGTCGGTGACCACACCATGGCTGGTGGAGATGATGGCCACGCCGAGGCCGTTCAGCACGCGCGGTAAGTCACCGGCGTGGGCGTATTTGCGCAGGCCTGGGGAGCTCACACGGGTAAGTTCCTTAATGGCGCTCTTGCGCGTTTGTTGGTTGTACTTCAAGGCGATCTTGATCAGCCCTTGTTTGCCGTCATCCTCGGACTTCCAAGACAAGATGTATCCCTTGTCGTAAAGGATCCGGGTGATGTCCTTCTTCAGGTTGCTGGCTGGCACCTCCACGACCTTCTTGCGCGCTTGTATAGCGTTGCGCAGGCGGGTCAAGTAATCGGCGATCGGGTCGGTCGTCATGGTCTTTATCTTTTGTTGGGTTGTCTTTCCGGACTCCATCCGGAACCTTTCCCTGCTTTCTTACCAGCTGCCTTTGGTGACACCGGGGATCTTGCCTTCCAAGGCCATGCTCCGGAACACGTTACGTGAGATACCGAACAAACGCATGTAGCCGCGTGGACGACCGGTCAATTGGCACCGGTTGTGCATGCGCACCTTGCTGCCATTGACCGGGAGCTTTTGCAAGCCTTCCCAATCCCCAGCGGCTTTCAGCTTCGCCCGTTTGGCGGCGTACTTCTCCACCATCTTAGCGCGCTTGCGCTCACGGGCTTTCATTGATTCCTTGGCCATCGTTCTATCGTTATTGTGGGTTCGTCGTCACCCCCTACTATTTCTTGTCCTTGTCTGCGAATGGGAATCCAAAGGCCGTCAACAAGGCTTTGGCTTCTGCATCGGTATTCGCTGTGGTCACGATCGTGATATCCATACCCTGGAGTTTGGTCACCTTGTCGATGTCGATCTCCGGGAAGATGATCTGCTCTTTCACACCCATCGTGAAGTTGCCCCTTCCATCGAAGCCCTTGGCTGGAACGCCGCGGAAGTCACGGGTACGTGGTAGGCTCACTGCGATCAAGCGATCGAGGAATTCGAACATCCGATCACCGCGCAAGGTCACCCGTGCGCCGATGGGCATGCCCTTCCGCAGTTTGAAGTTACTGATGTCCTTGCGGGATATCGTTTGCACGGCCTTCTGACCGGCGATGCTGGTCATCTCCACAATGGCATGCTCCACGATCTTCTTGTCGCCAACGGCACTTCCGAGACCTTGGTTCAAGCTGATCTTGCTGATGCGTGGCACCTGCATGCAGCTGGTGTATCCGAACTCCTTTTGGAGTTTCGGGGCCAACTCGTTCTTGTATTTGGCGCGAAGCCGGGGTACGTAGCTCATGACTTCTTACTTGGCTGCCTTTTTCGTGGTCTTCACATAGCGCTCCAGAACGCCTTCCTTGTTGACCTTTCGACCAACACGACCCGGTGTTCCGGTCTTCGCATCAATGAGCATCAGGTTGCTCAGATGGATGGGACCTTCCTTGTCCACGATGCCCCCTTGCGGGTTTGCCGTGGTAGGCTTGGTGTGTTTCTTATTGATGTTGAGGCCCTCAACGATAGCCCGCATACGGTCGCGGTCCACGTCGAGTACACGACCTTGCTTGGCGCGGTCCTCACCGGCGAGCACCTTCACGAGGTCGCCTTTCTTGATGTGTGTCTTCTTCTGCATGGCTCAGAGTACTTCGGGGGCCAGGGAGATGATCTTCATGAACTTCTTTTCGCGAAGCTCTTTGGCCACTGGGCCGAAGATGCGCGTGCCTTTCATTTCACCGGCCGCATCGAGCAGCACCACGGCGTTGTCGTCGAAGCGGATATAGCTCCCGTCCTTGCGGCGGGTCTCCTTCTTCGTGCGAACCACCACGGCCTTGTGAACGGTCCCTTTCTTGGTACCTCCATTGGGCAGGGCTGCCTTGATCGTCACCACGATGGTGTCGCCGATGCGGGCATAGCGACGTGCTGTGCCACCGAGCACCCGGATGCAAAGCACCTCCTTGGCTCCGCTGTTGTCGGCTACATTGAGCCGTGATTCTTGCTGGATCATCGCTTGCTTTCGGTATTACTTGGCACGTTCAACGATCTCCACCACGCGCCAACGCTTCAATTTGCTGAGGGGGCGTGTTTCGCTGATGCGAACGGTATCGCCGATATGGGCTTCCCCTTTCTCATCATGCGCCATGAACGTACTGGACTTCTTCACGAACTTCCGGTACTTCGGGTGCATCATGCGACGCTCCACGGTCACCACGATGCTCTTGTTCATCTTGTCGCTCGTGACGATGCCGATACGCTCCTTGCGGAGGTTCCGATCCACTGCTGTGGCCGGTGTGTTCGGGGTGGTGCTCATTTCTTGGTCGTGTTTACAAGTTCACGCTTGCGCAACTCGGTGAGGATGCGTGCCACCTCTTTGCGCTTGGAGCGCAGCTGCACTGGACTTTCGATCGGGCTCACGGTATGTGCGAAACGCAGCTTGGTAAGCGACGAACGCCCCTCATTGAGCTTATCGCTCAATTCGGCGACCGTGAGGTCCTTCAATTCGGTTCCTTTCTTCTTCATGGCTCTTTCTTATTGGCCGTCGTAGTCCTCACGGGTCACGAACTTGGTCGGGATCGGGAGCTTCTGTGCCGCAAGGCGCAGTGCTTCCTTGGCGATCTCGGTTGATACACCATCGATCTCGAAGATGATCCGTCCGGCATGGCACACGGCCACCCAATGGTCCAAGGAACCCTTGCCCTTACCCATACGCACCTCTGCAGGTTTGCTGGTCACTGGCTTGTCCGGGAATACCTTGATCCACACTTGGCCTTCACGCTTCATGTAACGCGTAAGTGCCACACGAGCGGATTCGATCTGACGACCGGTGAGCCAAACGCTCTCCATGGCCTTCAGTCCGAAGGATCCAAGGGCTACACGGTGTCCGCGTTGGGCCTGCCCTTTCATTCGGCCCTTGTGCATATTGCGGCGCTTGCTGCGCTTCGGTTGCAACATGGCTCTTAGCTGTTTCGAGTGTTAGCACCGCGACGATCCCCGCCACGGAAATCCCCCCCACGTCCGCCTCCACGGCGGTCTCCACCTGGACCACGACGATCACCGCCGCGACGGTCCGGACGATCGCCACCCATGCGGGGGCCACCTGGTCCACCTTTCGCCTGACCTTGGTTCGGGCTCAAGTCCTTCTTTCCATAGACCTCGCCGCGCATGATCCAGCACTTGATACCGATGCGTCCCATTTTGGTGTGCGCTTCAGTGATGGCAAAATCGATATCGGCGCGTAAGGTGTGCAGTGGCACACGGCCATCGCGATACTTCTCTGTCCTTGCGATCTCCGCACCGTTCAAACGACCCGATACTTGTAGCTTGATGCCCTCTGCACCCATGCGCATGGTGCTCGCTACGGCCATCTTCATGGCGCGACGGAAGCTGATCCGACCCTCGAGTTGACGCGCGATGCTATCGGCCACCAAACGAGCATCCAGTTCTGGACGCTTGATCTCGAAGATGTTGATCTGAACGTCCTTGCCGGTGAGCTTCTTGAGCTCCTCCCGCAACTTGTCCACTTCGGCTCCACCTTTTCCGATAATGACACCCGGGCGGGCCGTGTTGATGGTAACGGTCACCAGCTTCAAGGTGCGCTCGATGACGATCTTGGCGACACTCGCCTTCTTCAGGCGGGCCATCAAATAGGCACGGATCTGCTCGTCCTCCACCAATTTGTCGGCGTATTTGTTGCCGCCGAACCAGTTGCTGTCCCAGCCCTTGACGAAGCCTAGGCGGTAACCGATCGGATGTACTTTCTGTCCCATGGTTGGTTGTTCTCGACTTAGGCTTGATTCACGGAATCGACGATGATGGTGACGTGGTTGCTCCGCTTCTTCATGCGGTAGGCGCGGCCTTGCGGTGCTGGAAGCATGCGCTTCAGGCCACGTGCCTCGTTCACTTGAATGCTTTTCACCACCAGTCCTGCTTCCTCGGCACGTGCGCCTTCGTTCTTAGCGGACCAGTTGTGCATCGCGCTCACTAGGAGTTTCTCCAGATCGCGGCTGCTGTGGCGTGTGCTGAAACGCAGGATACCCAACGCCTTCTCCACTTCCACACCACGGATCAGATCGGCCACCTGACGCATGCGACGCGGGCTGGTGGGTACGTTGCGGAGTTGTGCGATGGCCACCGTCTTCATGGCCTCCTTCCGCGCGTCTGCTGCTATTTTCTTACGAGCTCCCATGGTCTACTTAGTTCTTCTTGTTACCAGAGTGGCCACGGTAGGTACGGGTCGGAGCGAATTCGCCCAACTTGTGGCCCACCATGTTCTCGGTCACGTAGACCGGGATGAACTTGTTGCCATTGTGTACTGCGATCGTCAACCCGACGAATTCAGGTGCGATGGTACTTGCACGTGACCAGGTCTTGATCACGTTCTTCTTGCCGGAGGTCTGTGCCTCACCTATACGCTTGTTCAGCTTATAGTGGATGTACGGCGGTTTCTTGAGTGAACGGCTCATGAGCTATGCGAGGACTAGGCGCCTTTCTTGGCGTTGATACGTTCGAGGATGAAACGATTGCTGCGGTTCTTCGGTGCGCGGGTCTTCTTGCCCTTCGCCAAGAGGCCCTTGCGGCTCCGTGGGTGGCCACCGGATGCACGACCCTCGCCACCACCCATTGGGTGATCGACAGGGTTCATGGCCACCGGACGTGTCCGTGGACGACGTCCTTGCCAACGGCTACGGCCAGCTTTACCACTCTTCTGGAGCATGTGCTCGCTGTTGCCAACGGTGCCGATGGTCGCCAAACAGGCTACCAATATCATCCGCAATTCGCCGCTCGGCATCTTCAGCGTAGCATACTTCCCTTCACGGGCGCTTAGCTGTGCGAAGGTGCCCGCGCTGCGTGCGATGGATCCACCCTTGCCGGGTTGCAATTCGATGTTGTGTACCACGGTACCGAGCGGGATCTCGCTGAGTGGTAGCGTGTTGCCCACTTCCGGAGCCACACCGCTGCGGCCGCTGAGCACTTCTTGACCCACCTTCAAGCCATTCGGTGCCAACATGTACCGCTTCTCACCATCTGCATAGAACAGCAAGGCGATGCGTGCCGTCCGGTTCGGATCGTACTCGATCGTCTTCACAACAGCAGGAATGCCATACTTGTCGCGCTTCAGGTCGATCTCACGATAGCTCTGTTTGTGACCACCGCCGATGTAGCGCATGGTCATCTTGCCTGAATGGTTACGGCCACCACTCTTGTTGGTGCCTGTTGTCAAGGATTTCTCCGGCACACGCGTGGTGATGCCTTCGAAGTCCGTGATCACCTTGTGACGGGTGCCGGGGGTTACCGGATTGAGTTTACGTATGCCCATGACTGGTTCTGCTACCGGGTCAAATGCTTGTGTAGAGATCGATCGACTCGCCTTCCTTCACGGTCACAATAGCCTTCTTGTAGCTCTGTGTGCGACCTTTCAGAATGACGCTCTTGGTGTACCGCGTGCGGTCCTTGCCAATGCAGATCATGGTGCGTACTCCCGTCACCGTGACGTTGTACTCCTTTTCCACGGCCTGTTTGATCTGGACCTTGTTGCTCGTTTTGGCGACCATGAAGCCGTAACGGCCTTCTTTCTCGCCTTGAGCCGTCATCTTCTCAGTGACGATCGGTCGGATGAGGATTTGGCTCATGACTTACTTGGTAAGGATGGTTTCCAACGGTGCGATCGCGTCCTTCACGATCAACAGACCCTTGGCGTTCATAATGTCGTAGGTATTCAACTCGCTGGCCACCACCACACGTGTGTTCTGTAGGTTGCGGGCGCTGAGCACGATGTTGTCGTCCTTGCTCGGCACAACGAGGATGCTCTTGCGAGCGCTCAGTTCAAATGCCTTCAGGAGGGCGGCGAATTCACTGGTCTTCGGTGCGGACATCGATACGGTGTCGATCACCTTCAACGTACCGTCCTTCGCCTTGTAGGTCAAAGCGCTGCGGCGGGCCAAGTCCTTCACTTTCTTGTTCAGTTTGAAGTGGTAGTCTCGCGGCTTGGGGCCGAACACGCGTGCACCACCTTTGAACAGTGGGCTCTTGATGGAACCTTTACGGCTACCACCAGTACCCTTCTGGCGATGCAACTTCCTGGTGCTGCCGCTCATCTCGCTTTTTTCGAGGGTCTTGGAAGTACCCTGGCGTTTGTTCGCAAGATGTTGCTTCACGTCCAACCAAATGGCATGGTCGTTCGGCTCGATCGCGAACACCGCGTCGTTCAGTTTGGCCTTTTTGCCGGTGGACTTGCCGTCCTTTCCGTGGATCTCGAGTTCCATCTTATTTCCAGATGATCACGATGCTACCCTTGGGACCTGGAACGGTACCCTTGAGCAACAACAGGTTCTTTTCAGCATCGATCTTCACCACACGTAAGTTCTCCGTGGTCACTTTGTTCCCACCCATGCGACCGGCCATACGGAGGCCCTTGAACACACGGCTCGGATACGAGCTACCGCCCAGTGAACCGGGGGCACGGCTACGGTCATGCTGACCGTGTGTGGCTTCACCCACACCGCTGAAACCATGACGCTTCACAACGCCTTGGAAGCCTTTACCCTTGCTGTGTCCGGTAACGGTCACGAATCCACCCTCCATGAAGAGGTCCACACCCACGGTATCGCCAAGTTTCAGATCCTCTCCGAATTCCTTGAATTCGTGCGACTCGCGCTTAGGTGTCGTACCCGCCTTCTTGAAGTGGCCCTTGGCCGCTGCTGGCGTGTTCTTCTCGGGTCGCTCAATGGCCGAGAGTTGCACGGCCTTGTAGCCGTCCTTCTCCACGGTCTTCACGTGGCTCACCACATTGGGCTCCGCCTCGATCACCGTGCATGCGACCATGCTCCCGTTCGCATCGAACAGGCTGGTCATGCCGATCTTCTTTCCTATTAGTCCGCTCATGGCTCTGTAGTGCTATCGGTCAGACCTTGATCTCCACGTCCACGCCGCTGGGGAGTTCCAGCTTCATCAGGGCATCGATCGTCTTGGAAGACGAGCTGTAGATGTCCATGATGCGTTTGTAACTGCACAGTTGGAACTGCTCGCGCGCCGTTTTGTTGACGTGCGGCGAGCGGAGCACTGTGAACATGCGCTTATGCGTCGGCAGTGGAATGGGACCGCTGACGACAGCGCCCGTGCTCTTCACCGTCTTTACGATCTTCTCGGCGCTCTTGTCGACGAGGTTATGATCGTACGACCGCAGCTTGATCCTGATCTTTTGGGTCATCGCTTATTCGCGGGGTTATGCTGAAACCTTTCCACGCACCTTGGCCAAAACGGCTTCGGTCACGTTGTTGGGTGCAGGTACGTAATGACTGAATTCCATGGTGCTACTCGCACGTCCGCTGGAGAGCGTACGCAACGAGGTCACATATCCGAACATCTCGCTCAATGGCACGGTGCCTTTGATGGCTTTCGCGCCTGCACGATCCTCCATGCCCACGATGGTGCCACGGCGACGGTTGAGGTCGCCAACGATATCGCCCATGTTCTCTTCCGGTGTGATCACTTCGATCTTCATGATCGGTTCGAGCAATACCGGTTTACACTTAGGGATCGCTGTACGGAAGGCCGCTCTCGCGCAGATCTCGAAGCTCAATGCATCGGAATCCACGTTGTGGAACGATCCATCGTACAGGGTAACCTTCAAGCTCTCCATGGGATAGCCGGCCAAGACACCGTTCTTCAAGGATCCTTCGAAGCCCTTTTGAACAGGTCCGATGAATTCCTTCGGGATGGATCCACCCTTGATCTCGTCGATGAACTCCAAGCCCGTTTTCTCAGGATCGGTCTGTGGTTCGATGCGCACGTGGATGTCCGCGAACTTCCCGCGACCACCGGTCTGCTTCTTGTACAATTCGCGGTGCTCCACGGTGCCGCTGATGGCTTCCTTGTACTTCACTTGAGGGGCACCCTGATTGCACTCCACCTTGAACTCGCGCTTCATGCGGTCCACGAGGATCTCCAAATGCAGTTCGCCCATACCGCTGATAACGGTCTGGCCGGTCTCTTCGTCGGTGTGTACCTTGAAGGTCGGATCCTCCTCGGCGAGTTTCGCCAATGCCGCACCCATCTTGTCCAGATCAGCCTGGGTCTTCGGTTCAACAGCGACCCCGATCACCGGCTCTGGGAAGCTCATGCTTTCCAGAATGATCGGATGCTCTTCTGCACACAGCGTATCGCCCGTGCGAATGTCCTTGAAACCGACCGCTGCACCGATGTCTCCCGCTGCGATCTGATCCACGGCGTTCTGTTTGTTGGAGTGCATCTGGAAGATGCGGCTGATCCGCTCCTTCTTGTCGCTCCGGGTATTCAGCACGTAGCTCCCAGCGTTCAACACGCCGCTGTAAGCACGGAAGAAGGCCAAGCGGCCAACAAAGGGATCCGTGGCGATCTTGAACGCGAGACCTGCGAAGGGCTCATCAGGGTCGGGGCGACGCAATACCTCAGCGTCTGTGCGGGGATCGATGCCGGTTACCGCGTCAATGTCCATTGGGCTAGGCAAGTAGGCCATCACCGCATCAAGCATGGTCTGCACACCCTTGTTCTTGAACGCACTACCACAAAGGATCGGTGTGATGCTCATGTTGATCGCGCTCTTGCGGATCGCTGCCATCACCTCTTCCTCGGTCAAGCTATCCGGATCAGCGAAATACTTCTCCATCAATTGGTCGTCGCTCTCGGCAACCGCTTCGATGAGCTTGTCGCGCCATTCCTTCACCGTTTCCACAAGATCGGCCGGGATCGGAACTTCGCTCCAGGTCATGCCTTGGTCCTCTTCGTTCCAAACCATACCGCGGTTGTTGATCAGATCAACAACACCTTTGAAATCGGCTTCCGCACCGATCGGCACTTGCAAAGGGACCGGATTCGCACCAAGACGTTCACGGATCTGCTTCACCACGTTGAAAAAGTCCGCACCACTGCGGTCCATCTTGTTGACGAATCCGATGCGTGGCACCTTGTACTTGTTGGCTTGACGCCACACCGTCTCGCTCTGAGGCTCAACGCCACCAACAGCGCAGAACAAGGCAACGGCACCGTCCAACACACGCAAACTGCGCTCTACCTCTACGGTAAAGTCCACGTGGCCAGGCGTATCGATCAGGTTGATCTTATAGGTATTGTCGCGGTATTTCCAGCTGGTGGTGGTAGCTGCGGAGGTGATCGTGATGCCACGCTCCTGCTCCTGTGCCATCCAGTCCATGGTAGCAGCACCGTCGTGTACTTCACCGATCTTGTGTACAAGACCCGTGTAGTACAGGATGCGCTCGGAAGTGGTGGTCTTCCCGGCATCGATGTGCGCCATGATGCCGATGTTGCGCGTGTATTTGAGGTCCCTCTTGGCCATTTTGCTCGTTCTCTAACCTGCGTTGATCAGAAGCGGAAGTGACTGAATGCCTTGTTGGCCTCAGCCATCTTGTGGATCTCCTCCTTCTTCTTGAACGCTCCGCCTTCCTCTTTCGAAGCGGCCAGGATCTCGTTGGCCAGTTTGTTGGCCATACTCCGCTCATTGCGGTTGCGTGCATACCCGATCAGCCACTTCATGGCCAAACTCTTCTTGCGATCCTCACGAACTGCCTGAGGGATCTGGAAGTTGGCACCACCTACACGGCGACTGCGTACTTCCACTTGTGGGGTCACATTCGTGAGGGCTTTCCGGAAGGTCTCCAGACCGTCCTCGCCGCTCTTTTCAGCAACGATGTCGATGGCGTTGTAGAAGATGTCCAAGGACTTGCTCTTCTTGCCGTCGTACATCAAGTTGTTCACGAACTTGGTCACCTGCACATCACCGAACTTCGGGTCGGGGAGGATGGTGTGTTTGACTGTCTTTTTGCGCATGGGTGCTTACTCGTGACAGGTTCTTATTTCTTGGCTGCGCCGGCCTTCGGGCGCTTGGTGCCATACTTGCTGCGACGCTGGTTGCGGCCTTCCACACCTGAGGTGTCCAGAACACCACGAACGATGTGGTATTTCACACCGGGCAGGTCCTTTACACGACCGCCGCGTACCAGAACGATGCTGTGTTCCTGTAGGTTATGACCTTCTCCGCCGATGTAGGCGATCACCTCGTAGCCGTTCACCAAGCGCACTTTGGCCACCTTTCGAAGCGCCGAATTCGGCTTTTTCGGGGTGGTGGTATACACCTTGGTACACACGCCGCGACGCTGTGGGCACGACTTCAGGGCAATGGACTTGCTCTTGTACACCGGCGTCTGGCGTCCCTTGCGGATGAGCTGTTGGATGGTTGGCATGAGGTCCTTTCGTCTTGACTTTCAGGTTGATGCACCTATTCCTAGGTGAAAAACGGGCTGCAAAGGTAAGAGGAACCACTTTCCAACCAACTGGTGTTGAAGGAAATTTCTAGCAACCACGCCTCATTCTGGATCGCCCGTTGGATCCGGGTTTGCCGCACTCAATACTCTAAATTGCTTAGATCCAAGCAGATATACCGGAGTCATTGCGCTCGAAAGCACCGATCCGCGCAGGTAGAAAGCCCCATCTCCACCAACCCGTCCATGGGTTCGATGGCTGGAAAATGTATCTTTGTTAGCATCATTTGATATTATTTCATGGATGTAGCTAGTCTCACCTACTACTCGATCAGCCCCCGCATGCTGAACCTGCTTGCGACGATCCATCACCGGCTTGGCGAGGTACACGCACGGCACCTGCACAAACCAGCGGTCGACCTTGAAAAGGCCTACCACGTGAGCGTCGTCCACAGCACCTTGGCCATCGAGGGTAGCACCTTGGACACCTTGCCTGTGGCCGAGTTGGTGGATGCGCATGCCGCTGCCCCGGCCGGCTCGGCTGCTTTGGAAGCCGTGAATACCCACCGTGCCTATGCCTTACTCGCGGAACTGGACCCCTTCGTGGAACATGACCTGCGACACGCCCACGGCGTTCTGATGCACGGATCGGCGCTGGATGCGGGTCATTTCCGCACCGGACCGATGGATGTGCTCTATGGTGACCCCGAACCTTTGCGCACCGCAAGTGCCCATGACCTGCCCGTGAATGTGCAGGAATTGCTGCGGTATGCGGAGGAGGATGACTTCCCTCCGCTGCTGACCAGTTGTGTGCTCCATTTCGGTCTGGTCTACCTCCGCCCCTTCACAGCGGGGAATGGTCGCCTTGCTCGGTTGTGGCAAAAGCGCATGTTGATGGCCTATTGGCCGGTATTCGCTTACCTGCCCGTGGAAGCCTTCATTCACCGGACCCAACCGGCCTACTATGCGGCCTTGGAGTATGCCGACCGGCGCGGAGATTGCGGTGACTTCATCGCCTACCTCTTGGAGCGGATCGATGAGGCACTGGTCGAGTTGTTGGCCGAACCCGACCCGGTGCGCTCGGGAGCCGACCGCATCGCACTCTTCCTGATGCGCGCACCTGACCGGTCATTCCAAAGGAAGGATTACCTGAACACCTTCCCCGAGCTTTCCACCGCTACGGCAAGTAGGGATCTGGCGGTGGCGGTGGCGAGTGGTGAACTCCTTTTGTCTGGAACGAAACGGCAGGCTCATTACAGAAGAAGATCCTGAGGAAGCTTGCGTAATCGTGAAGACCACGAGGCCGAATACCACTTTGTACTACCGGAGCACATTCCGTGTTCAAGGGCCACCCATAGATGCAGGCTCCATGCACCTACGCGACTCACCGTGAACTCTTAAAAGCCTTGAGCTGCAATTCCAACGCAGTATGTACAAAGGGCAACCAGAGGACATCCTCCAGCAGGGCTCAGTAGGACAATACAAGATCGACCGTGCTGTTGATATTCCAAAGGGTCGGCCCACATGGTCAGGGCTAACTTCGCCGCTTCGATGGACCATTTGAAAGGCCTAAATCCCGCCCAGCTTGCTGCCGTAGAAGCCATCAATGGCCCCACCATGGTGATCGCTGGGGCGGGCAGCGGCAAGACCAAGGTGCTTACGGTACGTATCGCACATCTGATGACCAAGGGTGTGGACCCCTTCCGCATCCTCGCCCTCACCTTCACTAACAAGGCAGCGAAGGAGATGAAGGAACGGATCGCCAAGCTATTGGCCGAGATCCCGGAACTCAGCACCGAGGCACGAAACCTCTGGATGGGCACCTTCCACAGTGTGTTCGCCCGGATCCTGCGCGCCGAAGCGGACAAGATCGGCTACCCGAAGGATTTCACGATCTACGATACCGACGATAGCCGAAGTGTGATCAAAGGGGTGTTGAAGGAATGGAAGCTCGACGACAAGTTGTACAAGCCCAATCAGGTACACGGTCGCATCAGTATTGCGAAGAACAATTTGATCGGTCCGCTCGAATACTTGGCCAATACCGAGTTGATGGCCGGTGATGCGGCGGTCGGACGCGAGCACATGGGCAAGATCTACAAGGCCTATGCGGAGAAGTGTTTCCGTGCCGGGGCCATGGATTTCGACGACCTGCTCTTCAACACGAACATCCTTTTCAGAGACCATCCGGACGTGATGCTGAAGTACCAGAGCCGCTTCCAGTACCTCTTGGTGGATGAGTACCAGGACACGAACATGGCCCAGTACAACATCGTGAAGACCCTGGCCGCGCGCCACGAGAATGTCACGGTAGTGGGCGACGATAGCCAAAGCATCTACAGCTTCCGCGGTGCGAACATCCAGAACATCCTCAACTTCCGCAACGACTATCCGGACCACAGGATCTTCAAGCTGGAGCAGAACTACCGCAGCACGAAGACCATCGTGGGTGCAGCGAATTCAGTGATCGACAAGAACAAGGACCAGATCAAGAAGACCATCTGGACCGAGAACACGGAAGGCGAGAAGATCCGGGTACATCGCTCACTCACGGACAACGAGGAAGGCGCTTTCGTGGCGCACAGCATCTTCGAGACCAAGATGCAGAAGCAGGTGCCGAACAAGGGCTTCGCGATCCTGTACCGCACCAACGCACAAAGCCGCAGCATGGAGGAATCGCTGCGCAAGCTGAATATCCCGTACCGCATCTATGGCGGGTTGAGCTTCTACCAGCGCAAGGAGATCAAGGACCTGATCAGCTACTTCCGCCTGGTGTGCAACCCACGCGATGAGGAGGCCCTGAAACGCGTGATCAACTACCCTACACGCGGCATCGGACAGACCACCTTGGACAAGATCATCGTGATGGCCAACCAGCTCGGAAAGTCCTTGTGGGATACGGTGCAGGAACACCTCGGCGAACTCGGATTCCACAGTGGCACGCGTAAGGCAGTGGCGGATTTCGTGCTGATGATCCAGAGTTTCCAGACCATGCTGGACACGCACACCGCACACGCGCTTGGCGAGCATATTGCGCAAAAGAGCGGGATCCTCAAGGACCACTTCGTAGACAAGACGCCCGAAGGCGTGAGCCGCTATGAGAACATCCAGGAGCTCCTTGGTGGAATGAAGGAATTCAGTGACCGCGATACGGAAGGCACCGACATGCCCCGCACCTTAAGCGATTTCCTGATCGATGTGGCCCTACTCACCGACGCGGACAACACCGACCCGAACGATAACGACCGCGTGAGTCTGATGACGATCCATAGCGCAAAGGGGCTGGAATTCCCGCATGTGCATGTAGTGGGCATGGAAGAAGACCTCCTCCCGAATCTAATGGCCGTGCAAAGCCGCGCCGATCTGGAGGAGGAACGTCGGCTGTTCTACGTGGCCATTACCCGTGCAGAGGAACAGGCCACCTTGAGCTACGCGGTGAGCCGCTACAAATGGGGCAATCTCACCGCCAGCGAACCCAGCCGTTTCATCGATGAGATCGATCCGAAATACTTGGAAATGCCGGCGCAGAACGAACGCGGTGCCTTCACCAGCGGCCACTACGAACGAACTGGAACGCCGCCATGGGCGCGCCAACCGCGGTCCGCGGACCGACCTGCGGACGAACGCGGAACATCCAAACCGGTCCATGGAAGGGAACGCACTGCACCGGTGGCCAAGGGAGTACCGTTCGACCGCCGGAAGGAAACACGCGAGCCAACGCCAAAGCCGGGAAACCTGAAACGGATCTCCAACGCTGGCAAACCAATGGAGGCAACGCGAACGCTCGGTGCTGAACTGCCGGAACTCCAAGAAGGGATGACCGTGGGGCACGAACGCTTCGGAAAGGGCAAGGTGTTGAAGGTGGAAGGCAACGCACCCGACCTGAAGGCCACGGTGTTCTTCCCATCGGTGGGACAGAAACAACTGCTTTTGCGCTTCGCGAAGCTGACGGTCGTGGAGGGCTGATCCACAAGCCATCGACGAACTATCCGCACCGGACCCACGTTCAACCGGACCATGCGCTGGTCCGCCCTATGGCTCCCAATGACCTTTCTCTTGGCTATTCCCGAGTCCAAGGGCCAAGCCACGTATGAGTTCGGCTTCAGCTTGAACCCAACGGCGCAAGGCGGATTGCACGCATTGTTCATCTACAACGTGAAGGACGGGGTGGTCCTAGGAAGCATCCCCATGCGGAGTGATTTCTTCGTGTTGCAGGCAAGCGGCTTGATGGAAAGCAAGGCCAACTTGGAGAGCATCGACCTCTTTGACACGTACGGGATCCGTGATTGTGGGGTCTGGGCTGCCAATGGAATGATCGATGCCAACCTCGACTGCTTGCCGCTGAAGGACATTTGGAAATTGCGCTACAAGAATGGCATGGGCGCACAGGAAGGCACGGGTTGGGCCAGCGAGGAATTCCGCCCCAGTGATCGCCAGCAGGTCATCCTCCAGTTCTACCGACCCGCACAATACGATCAGTGGCACGGCCCTTACTTCGGGAAGGATGCCTTCCGTCTGCTGCGTGATATGCAGGACCCGGCCTGGGTGGACACCTACCAGAACGGCGGTTGATCCGTCGGTTGGATCACATCACTTACATTTGAGCACACCTGAGCGGGCCAGCACCTGTTGCACAGCGTTCCAGCTCACCCACCGCATACTGATAGATCGCTCCCGATGAGCATAGCCGCTTTCGACTACAACACCAGCCGCCCCCATTTGATCATTCCGGAATACGGACGCCATGTACAGCGCATGGTGGAGCATTGCATGGACGTGGAGGACCGGGACAAACGGACACATACGGCCAAGGCCATCATCCAAGTGATCGGTCGGTTGAACCCACAGTTGCGGAACAGCGACAATTTCGAGCGCACACTCTGGGACCACCTTTACATCATGAGCGAATTCAAGCTGGATGTGGATGGTCCTTTTCCGAAGCCCACTGCCGAGGATCTGGAGAGCAAGCCGAAGCGCGTCGCCTACCCTCAAACGAAGATCAAATACGGGCACTATGGCAAGTTGGTGCAGCGTATGATCGAGCAATGCACGAAAATGGAACCCGGCGAAACGCGCGATGCCTACACCGTACTGATCGCCAACCAGATGAAGAAGCAATTCCTCGTTTGGAACCGCGATACCGTGCCCGATCCCGTGATCCTGAAAGACCTCGGCGAATTGAGCAAGGGTAAATTGAAGGTGAAGGAAGAGGTGCAGTTGGCCCATACGGCGGACCTCTTACGCACCCAACAGAACGGCCCCAAGAACGAAGTGGATACCCGTAAACGCTACAACAACAGCGGTAGCGGAGGTGGAAAGAAGCGGAATCGCAACCGGAAGAAGCGGTATTGATCGCCTTCGCTCCGGCGAGTTGAAGATCAAGGATCGTCCCGCATCCCCCAGTATCGCAGATGCTGGACTTCGGCGTGAGGGAGTTGAGGATTGGCTCTTAAGCTCAAGTCCTTGCCTCCTGCTCCTACGCCTGCCGAGTTCACCCGCCCATTGCCGACTGCCAATGACCCGCAATAGGTGACACCCTCCTGTTGAAACCGAAGGTCTGCCGCCCCCCAATTGCTCCGTTCTGGGCCTTTTCTTCGCAGCATACACCTTCGCCGAGGGCTTCGGCACATATCATGGGAAGTTTCAAGATCGTCGGTGGGCGAAGGCTGAAGGGTGAAGTGATCCCCCAAGGAGCCAAGAACGAGGCCTTGCAGATCCTCTGCGCCGTGCTGCTGACCGCAGAACCGGTCACCATCCATAACGTTCCGGACATCGTGGACGTGAACAAGTTGATCGACCTGCTACGGCAGATGGGCGTTCAGGTGGAACCACTCAGCACCGGCAGTTACCGATTCACTGCCAAGGATGTGGACATCGAGTTCTTCCTGAAACCGGAATTCAAGACCCTTGGTGGCGGTTTGCGCGGCAGCGTAATGGTGGTCGGTCCTTCCCTGGCGCGCTTCGGTCGTGGCTACATCCCAACACCGGGTGGCGACAAGATCGGACGCAGGCGACTCGACACTCACTTCATCGGTTTCGAGAAGCTCGGCGCGGAGATCAAGTACGACAGCAAGGAGGGCTTCTTCAAAGCGGAAGCGAAACGGCTGAAAGGGGCGTACATGCTACTAGATGAAGCCAGCGTGACCGGGACGGCCAACATCGTGATGGCCGCCGTTCTAGCCGAAGGACGTACCACGATCTTCAACGCCGCCTGCGAACCCTATTTGCAACAACTCTGCGACATGCTCGTGCGCATGGGCGCAAAGATCTCGGGCATCGGAAGCAACCTGCTCCACATCGATGGGGTGGATTCCCTTGGCGGTACTGAACACACCCTGTTACCGGACATGATCGAGATCGGCTCCTTCATCGGCATGGCCGCCATGACCCGCAGCGCCATTACCATCAAGAACGTGGGGATCCAACATCTGGGAGTGATCCCCGACGTGTTCCGCAAACTGGGCATCGCGGTGGTTCAACAAGGTGAAGACCTACACGTACCCGCCCAAGAGCACTATACCATCACCAAGTTCATCGATGGCAGCAACATGACGGTGAGCGATGCCCCGTGGCCGGGCTTCACACCCGACCTGCTCAGCATCGTGTTGGTTACGGCCATCCAGGCAAAAGGCAGCGTGTTGGTACACCAGAAGATGTTCGAGAGCCGCCTGTTCTTCGTGGACAAACTCATTGAAATGGGCGCCCAGATCACGCTTTGCGACCCCCACCGTGCCTTGGTCATCGGGAACGACTTCCAAAGTCCGCTACGCGCCATTCGCATGACCAGCCCCGACATCCGCGCCGGTGTTTCCTTGCTGATCGCCGCGCTGAGTGCCGAAGGGACCAGCACCATAGACAACATCGAACAGATCGACCGCGGATACCAGAACATCGACAAGCGTTTGCGCGCATTGGGCGCACAGATCGAACGGGTGGGATGAGAAGCAGTGGGCACGGGTAGTAGCGATCACCACCCGTACCACCGACCCATTCTATCTGCCTACTACCTACTGCACCCCTCCAACTACACCTGACCATAGCCTCCCCATCCCGGCACGTTATTCGCAAGGAGAGGGAACTCCGATCATTCTACTTTTGCACCATGGAATTCCGCACGATCATGTCCAAGACACGCATAGCCACCATCACAGTTGTTGCACTGCTTGCCATTTATGGCTTCACCAACCGCGCTGAACCTGCACCCACGAACGATGCGGCAGGCGAACAGGTGGGTACCGGAATAGGGAATAAAGCACCGGAATTGGCTTTCATGGACCCCGATAGCACCAAGGTGTTGAAGCTCTCCGAATTGAAGGGCAAGTATGTGTTGATCGACTTCTGGGCCAGTTGGTGCCGACCTTGCCGCATGGAGAACCCCAACGTGGTTTCCGCCTACAAGAAATACAGCAAGGCCAAATTCTCGGATGCCAAGGGCTTCGAAGTATACAGCGTGAGTTTGGATCGTAGCCGCGATGCATGGAAAGGCGCTATTGCGCAGGATGGCCTGCTCTGGAAGTACCACGTGAGCGACCTCGGATTCTGGCAATCGAAAGGAGCCCAGCTCTACGGTGTGAATTCCATCCCCATGAGCTTCTTAGTGGACCCGAACGGTGTGATCATCGCCAAGAACCTGCGTGGCATGGCGCTGCATCAGGAACTGGATAAGCATGTGAAGAGCCTTTGATCCTTCCACCGGAAAGACGAGGGGCTGTCTCACAACGAGGCAGCCCCTTGTCTTTCAAGGCCTCTGACAACCTGTCCGCAGCGCTACCGTGGCACCGAAATTGACCTTGGCATGCCCCGGAATGCCGGAGTTTACAAGCCAAATGGCCTTCAAGAACCCCTTCCGACGTACCGAAAAGCAGAATCCGACCATGGAGAACGAGACCGTGAAGAACGAAACGAATACCACCGAGGAGCAAGAAACTGCCACCGAAAGGACCGCAGAAACTGCCAGTGCTGACACCCCGTCAGCGCAATTGACCGAATCGGAGACCTTGCGGGCCGAACTCGACCTGCTTCGTGCAGAGCATCAAGCCACACACGACAAGCACCTGCGCCTGTTCGCCGAATTCGACAATTTCCGCAAACGCACCGCGAAGGAGAAACTGGAGTTGCTTCAATTTGGAGGGGAGAGCACCTTGCGTTCCATCCTTCCCGTGTTGGACGATCTGGATCGTGCGGTGGTCAACAACGATACGGTGCAGGACCTTGCAGCAATGCGAGAAGGATTCCGTTTGATCCAGCAGAAATTGCAAAGCACCTTGTCCGCACAAGGACTCAAGGTATTGCCGGACCCCAAAGGAGAGTTCTTCGATACCGATAAACACGAAGCCATCACCAAGGCTCCTGCGCCTACCCCCGACTTGAAAGGCAAGGTCTTGGAGGTGGTGGAGAATGGCTATACGTTGAACGACAAGGTGATCCGCTACGCCAAGGTGGTCGTAGGCGAGTAAGGGCAGCATGTGCATCGCCCATGTACGCCAGCGAACAGTAGTCCGAGCCGATGAGCAAACGAGACCCGTATGAAGTCCTTGGTGTAGCCCGTAGCGCAAGTGCGGAAGACATCAAGAAGGCCTATCGCAAACTCGCGATCAAATTCCACCCCGACAAGAACCCGGGCGACCATGCGGCCGAGGAGAAATTCAAGGAGGGGGCCGGTGCGTACGAGATCCTGAGCGATCCGGACAAGCGCGCCAAATTCGACCGATTTGGACACAACGCGCCCGGTGGCTTTGGTGGCGGTGGCTTCCAAGGAGGCGGCATGAACATGGAGGACATCTTCTCCCAGTTCGGCGACATCTTCGGCGGGGGATTCGGAGGCGGAGGTTTCGGCGGCTTCGGACAACAGCGTGGAGGCCGCACCGTGAAAGGCAGCAACTTGCGGGTACGGCTCAAGATGAGTTTGGAGGATGTGGCCAACGGCGCGGAGAAGAAGATCAAAGTGACCAAGTTGGTACGGGCGAAAGGCAGCGAATACGGCACCTGCTCCACATGTGGGGGCAATGGCCAAGTACGCCGCGTCCAGAACACTTTCCTAGGCCAAATGCAGACCGTGACCACCTGTCCGGCATGCGGAGGTATCGGTCGATCCGTGACCAAACGAGCTCCCGGAAGTGATGAACATGGCCTGATCCGCGAGGAGGTCGTTGTGCCGATCCAGATCCCGGCCGGTGTGGAAGAAGGGATGCAGTTGAATATCAGCGGCATGGGCAACGAAGCGCCAGCCGGTGGTATCCCTGGCGACCTGCTCGTTGTGATCGAGGAGGAAATGCACCCCTCCCTGCGCCGCGATGGCCGGAATCTGCATCACGAGGTCTTCATCAGCATGGTCGATGCAGCCCTTGGAGCCAGTGTCGAAGTGCCGATCGTTAGCGGGAAGGCCAAGGTGAAGGTGGAGGCCGGGACCCAAAGCAATCACGTCCTTCGGCTCAAGGGCAAGGGACTTCCCAGCGTGAACCACCATGGGCATGGCGACCTGTTCGTTCACGTTGCCGTTTGGACACCTACCAACCTGAGCAAGGAGGAGAAGGCCGTATTGGAGGAGTTGCGCGACAGCGCCAGCTTCCAACCCAAACCCACCGCGAAGGACAAGGGCTTCTTCGAGCGGGTGAAGGAAATGTTCGGGAACTGATCCAGTGTAGTAACCACTAGGTCCTCTGGGGTACTAATAAGGCTACTGGCTTTCCGTGGTCCATCAGGATCAACCCCTCCTTCTCCATCCGCGTTCCTTGGGTCGAACCCATGGCCTGTATGAAACGCCGCTCCACATTGCGGAATTCACCGCAATTGCAGCCAGAAGGCACCATGCCTTGGAAACGCACTTGGTTGTTGACCGAGGACCAACTACCGATGAAGACCCCGCAATGTGAACGTCCGGTCACTCGACCGGACCGATCCAGATCGATCGTCATTGGCGGGAACACCCGGCTGATGTCCGCCTCGAAGACCTTCACCACACGCCACCGTCCAAGCAATTTGCTACTTAACGAAACACCAGTGAATACAACACTTCCCAACAGAGCGTACGTCACGATGAGGGAAGATAGGGTGATCACGGATCGCTTCATCATGGAATGTAGCGTGCAGGTTGGGACGGAAATTAGCTGTCATTGCTCACGCTTGCGTTCTCCTTTAGGGCCAATGGTTGGGTCCGTGATGGAAGGAATCCGACATTGCTTTGGACCTCTCACTTCTGAAACGTAGCGTCAATAGCCGCTAGGTGCGACCTTCGCCCACATGGGAACGATCGAACTCACCGGTAACCTCATAGACATCCCCGCTCGGCGGATCCGCCCCGTTCGTCTGCGGATAGAGCAAGGCAGGATCGTAGGGATCGAGGACCAGCCAGAGCCAGTTTCCGGCTACCTGATGCCCGGCTTCATCGACGCGCACGTCCACGTGGAGAGTTCCATGCTGATCCCCAGCGAGTTCGCACGCCTCGCCGTGACCCATGGAACGGTGGCGACCATTAGCGATCCGCACGAGATCGCCAACGTGCTCGGTGTGGACGGTGTGGAGTACATGATCGCCAATGGAAAGCAGGTTCCCTTCCATTTCTTCTTTGGTGCACCCAGTTGCGTACCCGCCACCGCCTTCGAAACAGCAGGCGCTTCCATCGATGCTGAAGCCGTCGGCCGATTGCTGGAACGCCCCGAAGTACTCTACCTCAGTGAAATGATGAACTTCCCCGGGGTGCTGAATGGCGACACCGAGGTGTTGCAGAAGATCTCCCACGCCCAACGTCTCGGAAAGCCTGTGGATGGGCACGCCCCCGGTCTGCGAGGCGAACAGGCCGAACGGTACATCAAGGCTGGAATGAGCACGGACCACGAGTGCTTCACGGTCGAAGAAGCCAAGGACAAGCTCGACTTCGGCATGTGGGTACAGATCCGCGAAGGCAGCGCGGCCAAGAATTTCGAGGCGCTCCATCCCCTCCTGCATACGCACTGGCGGCGCATGATGCTCTGTAGTGACGACAAGCACCCCGATGCCTTGGTGGCTGGACACATCAACACGGTCTGTGCCCGTGCCGTGGCCGCAGGCATCGATGTCTTCAAGGTGCTGCAGGCCGCTTGTCTCAATCCCATCGATCATTACAAATTGCCCGTTGGTCAACTGCGGGTCGGTGATCCAGCGGATCTCGTCGTCGTTCAGGATCTGGTGGAATTCCAAGTGGAGCGGACGTACATCGCAGGTCGGCTGGTGGCCGAGAACGGCCGAAGCCTCATCGAACGGGTATCGGCCACCACACCCAACCAATTCAATTGCAGTCCAAAGAAGCCAAGTGACTTCCATTCCCCTGCTACTGGAGAGGACCTGTGGGTGATCGAACCCTACGACGGGCAGTTGATCACCGGGAAGTTGCGTCTGTCCCCCTCGGTGAAGGATGGCGAACACGTAGCCGACCCAGCCCGTGGACTCCTGAAGATCGCTGTAGTGAACCGGTACGCTGATGCACCCGTCGCAGTCGGCTGGATCACCAACCTCGGACTGAAACAGGGTGCCATTGCCAGCTGTGTGGCCCACGACAGTCACAACATCGTTGCGGTCGGAACCAATGATGAAGATCTCTGTGCGGCGGTGAATATGATCGTTGAACAACGCGGAGGGATCAGTTTGGCCCACGGCGATCATCGAACAGGTCTACCACTCCCAGTGGCTGGGATCATGAGTGATGCCGACGCGTACTCCGTGGCCGAGGATTACGGCGCTTTGGACCGTGCTGCAAAGAACCTCGGCTGCACCATGAGCGCCCCCTACATGACGCTTTCCTTCATGGCCCTATTGGTGATCCCCCACCTGAAAATGAGTGACTTGGGCCTTTTCGATGGGGATGCTTTCCAATTCTTGACCCGAGCCTGATCCTGTTCGGCCCAAGCCCTACCTTCATCGGCGCGATGCGCAAACCCCCTCCACCATTCGGGAATCAGGAGCTCCTTGCAGCATTGATCGCCATTTCGATCTGCGGCTGTTCCGGAAGTCAACGGATCGGTGATGGTGCCTTTCAAAAACGCATGCATCGGCCCGGCTGGCACGTGGATCTTGGATGGAGGACCGACGTGGAACCGCCCGGATCGAATGCCCGACAACCGATCACACCCACCCCACTCGCCTTTACAGCAACCGAAAAGAACGTGGAGCCGATCACCGCCATTTCGAGGGACGTGAAGAACCCGATCCTGTTCGTTACCACGAATAAGACCGCTTCACACGAGTCGAGCGAAGTGAGTACCGCGAAAACTAGCCGATCAGCAGCAGACGACCCACCTGAGCCTCCCACCGCCAGATGGAACCCATGGGCGGTTCCGGCCTTCACCGTAGCACTCGGCACCGTGGCCTATGGCATTTGGGGAACCAGCAACCTCGTTCTGGTGATCGCAGTGGTGCTGACCTTGGTCCTGGCCGCCATCGCCGTGAAGCGCGGTCGAATGAACGAATGGTCCGGAAAGGGATTCGCGATCTCCGCCCTGATCCTCGGCTCCCTCGCTGCCTTGATCACGCTGATCGCCTTGATCGCGGGCGGGGCCTAAAGGCATCTGGACTTCGGAACCGATCGCTCTCGAATGAACAGCCTATTCTGCTTCCCGTTTAATTGGACATTTTGATTGACCTATTTCTGTTGATATTAACATTATCATACTTGTTATCAACACTTTACATGTCCCATATCTTTGGACACCTATGGAGACCTATCGAAAGACCATTTCATGGTTGAAGTTCCACACGGACCTTACCAAAGCGGTTCCGGAACTATGGACAATTTTGGGAAGGGTCGCAGCACAAGAAAAGTTGCTCCGTGGTATTCCGCTCACCGTTTCGGAAGCCCGATCGATCGAACGGGAGCTCTGCTTGAATGCGGTTCGATCACGCTTCGCTCAAGATGGAATACTGATCTCCAACGAGACCATGCAACCTCACTTCGCCGGTGATCCGAAGGCTGTTCAGGACCCGACCCAGCAGAAAGTGCAACACCTGATCAAAGCATGGTTGGCACCATTCCCGGAGGGATCTACCGGGGCGGTGCTGACCACGGACCGGATCCAAGAGATCCACACGTCCATCGTGGGTCCGAGTACCGGTAGCGGCTGGCGGACCGCCGACCTGAAGGACGTTCCGTCCGAGATGATCGGGCTTTTCATGGAGGAATTGTGCGATTGGCTCAACGGAACCGAATTGCGCACCTCGTCCGACGTGGAGGCCACAGGATATGCGGTGATCCGCCTCTTGCTCGCTGAATTGTATGTGCAGTGGATCCAACCGTTCGAGACTGGACAAGCCCGAACGAGCGGCTCCATCGGACGCGAGATCCTAGCCGCTGCAGGGGTTTCACAAGTGATCGCTCACTTGCTCGCGGTACACATCCAAGCTGCCCACAGTACATACCAATGCATTGCGGAGGAATGCAAGTCCGGGAATGCGGACCCCATTCCGTTCCTCCTATTCGGCCTACAGGGTCTAGCAACGGCCATGGATACGCTCCATCAACGGGTCCGGCTCCTTCAGGTGAACGGCCAATGGCGAGCCCAACTCTTCACCTTGTTCAACGAAGCGAATGATGCTCCCACCCGGCGCCAACGGCAAGTGCTGCTGGATCTCGGCGAGTATGGTGCATCCGTCCCTCTGGCCAAACTCCCTTCCCTGACACCCGCACTTGCTGCGCTCTACTCCGGTGTTTCAGAAAAGACCTTGAGAAGGGATGTCGATGCGCTCAGCCAGACGGGCTTGCTGGTCAAAGACCCCATTGGTCTACAGGTGGATCGATCTTCCCTCCTTGCTTTCAAGGACTGACCTCCAACACGCCGGTCTCGATGAACCGGTCCACCGACCTTCGCAAGCCGTCCGGTCCGAACCCAGACCCACGCAGAGTCACCAAGGAAGTAACTCCGGTCGATTTGGACAATTTCGTACCCTCTGCGTCCATGACCAGCGGATGGTGTAGGGTGCGGATCGCTGTGAACGATCGCAGGCCAAGGCATTGCGCCACATGGATCTGACACACTGTGGAAGGCCACAGATCTCGACCACGGACCAGAAAGGTGACCCCGTACGCCACATCATCACAGAGCGAAGTGAGCTGGTAGGCCGGTCGTCCGGTACCCCGTTGTTCCATCACCGGATCGGGCATTTCGTGGTGCAGATCCACCGTTTGTGCGCCACTCAACTCCATGATCCGGACCGGACACGGATCCGGGATCCGCAGACGCACTGACGCGACCCGCCCCATAACAACCGGCCCGTTCCTGCATGCGTGCTCCTCGCCGGTGCTTCGAAGTGCCTCCAACTGGGCCCTTGAACACACGCAGGCATAGGTATGTCCAGCAGAGCGCAACCGGGCAGCTAGCGCACGGTACTTTTCCAGCCGAAGTCGTTGGCTCCAGTTGCGCTGGAAATCGTCCGGCCCAGATGGGCCCTCGTCCCAAGTGATCCCCAACCATTCCAAAGAGCGGAAAATGTCCTCGATGTATTCCGGGCGCACACGTTCCTGATCCAAGTCGTCTATCCGCAGCAACAGTCGGCTGCCGCTCGATCGTGCAAGTCGCTCGGTCAACAGGAAATTAAAGGCATTCCCCACATGGAGATAACCGCTCGGAGTGGGTGCCAAGCGGGTGCGTCCTGTTGGAATGTTCGGAAGCTGCGGCATGGGAACCTTGCCTAGGCCAAGTTCGAGAGGGTGCCCGGGGCGGGACTTGAACCCGCACAGCCCTTACGGACCAAGGGATTTTAAGTCCCTCGTGTCTACCATTTCACCACCCGGGCTTCAATTCCGACCGGCCCGATATTCAGCCAGCTCCTTAAACAAAGATGCCTCCGCAGGAAGGCGGAGGCATTTTGAGCGAGAAACGGGACTCGAACCCGCGACCCCGACCTTGGCAAGGTCGTGCTCTACCAACTGAGCTACTCTCGCAATGATCTGCCGTTGCAACCGTGCATTGGCGAATTAGAGGCGGCAAATATAACACGAGATCGGTCGTTGGCAACACGGGATCACTACGCCTTCTTCAACCTTCCTTTGGCAGGCTCCACCATCCGCTTGATCTCGTTCAACTTGAACAAGGCTTCCACGGGTGTCAAGGTATCGATGTCGAGCTCGGTGAGCTCCTTGCGGATGCGCTCCAACGCAGGATCGTCCAGTTGGAAGAAGCTCAATTGCAGATCGCGCTCGATGCCCTCGGTGGATGCCCGGTGTACCACTTGCGGCCCTTCCGGATCGGGTGTTCCGAGTTCGGCATGACTGGCCTCCAAGTGTACGAGTACCTGCTTCGCCCGGTCCACCACACGATCCGGCATACCCGCCATTTGGGCCACGTGGATCCCGAAACTGCGATCGCTCCCGCCCGGCATCAATTTGCGCAGGAACAAGACCTTGCCATCCGCCTCACGCACAGCCACGTTCGCGTTGTGGATCCGCTGGAAGGAGTTGGCCATTTCATTCAGCTCGTGGTAATGTGTGGCGAAGAGTGTTTTGGGACGACCCGGCTCGTCGTGCAGGTATTCAGCGATCGCCCATGCGATGGAGATCCCATCGTAGGTACTGGTGCCACGCCCGATCTCGTCCAAGATGACCAAGCTGCGGTCGCTCAAATTGTTCAGGATGCTGGCCGTTTCGTTCATCTCTACCATGAAGGTGGATTCGCCTGTGGAGAGGTTGTCCGAGGCACCCACCCGAGTGAACATGCGATCCACGATCCCGATGTTCGCTGCCTTTGCAGGAACATAGCTCCCGATCTGCGCCAATAGGGTGATCAAAGCGGTCTGTCGCAACAGGGCCGATTTACCACTCATATTGGGTCCCGTGATCACCAGGATCTGCCGTTCCACCGGATCCAGGCGGATGTCATTGGCCACATACACCTCGCCATGGGCCAATTGCTGTTCGATCACCGGATGGCGCCCTTCCTGGATCTCGAAGGCGGCACTTTCGTCGATCACGGGTCGGCAATAGTTCCAAGCCTGTGCGGTAAGCGCGAAGGAGCGTAGCACATCCCATTCCGCCAGAGTGGTGGCCAAGGTGCGCACTTCACCGACCACTTGAACGACGGCATCCACCAGGGCCCGGAAGTGTTCCAATTCCAAGGCGATCATACGCTCCTCGGCACCGAGGATCTTCTCTTCCAGCGCCTTCAGTTCATCGGTGATGTACCGTTCAGCACCCACCAGGGTCTGCTTGCGCACCCATTCCGGTGGTACGCGGTCCTTGTGCGTGTTGCGCACTTCCAGGTAGTAGCCGAATACGTTGTTGAAACCCACCTTCAACGAGGTGATCCCGGTGCGCTCGCTTTCCCTTCGCTGTGCTTCCACCAACAATTCCTTGGCATGGCTGCTCACATGACGCAATTCATCCAACTCCGAACTGATTCCGGCCTGTAGGAGGCCTCCCTTACCGGGGTCGGCAGGCGGTTCAGGCACAATGGTGGCCGCTATCCGGGCAGAAAGCTCCATCGGGACGTGCATGGCCTCCACCCTCTTCACGCGATCCGAGCGCTTGGTAAATTCATTCCGCAACCGGACGCTAGCCTCCAATGCGTGGTGCAGGTGCAACAATTCCCGAGGGTTGATCCGGCCTGCTGCCGCTTTTCCTGCCAGCCGCTCCAGGTCGCCGATCCGGCCGAGCTCTTCACCGAGCACTTCCCGTAACTCGATGTCGCCTAGCAAGGTCTCCACCCGATCCAGCCGGTCGTTGATGGCCGACCGATCCACCAGCGGGAACAGGATCCAGCGTTTCAGCAGTCGTGATCCCATTGGCGTAACGCACCTATCGGTGGCTTGGAAGAGGGTTCGCCCCCCTTCGTTCACTGGTGCGACCAATTCCAGGTTCCGAACCGTGAAGCGATCCAGGCCCACGTGTGCTTCACTGCGGATCCAACCGATCCGGTCCAAGTGGGCCAAGCGATCGTGGCGTGTTTCTCCCAAGTAGTGCAGCACGGCACCTGCCGCCCGTTGGCCGATACGCAGATCCTCGATGCCGAAACCCTTCAAGCTGGATGTGGAGAATTGCCGCAGCAGCAGTTCGCGAGCGAATTCATCCGTGAAGACCCATTCGTCCACGTGGAAGGCCGGGTGTTGTTCCGAAAGCAGCGCCAACCAAGGATCCTTGGTGCCTTTGGGCAAAAGCAATTCGCTGGGCGCATGGCGGTCCAAGAGCCGATCGATCACCTCGGCATCGTCCTCTGCCACCAGGAATTCGCCGGTGGTGACATCCAGGAAGGCCACACCGTACCGCCCCTGCTGACCACATACGGCAGCCAACCAGTTGTTGGCCCGGTGGTCCAGGACCTGCTCGCTGTACGCCACGCCGGGTGTGACCACTTCGGTGACCCCGCGCTTCACGATGGTCTTGGCCACCTTCGGGTCTTCCAGTTGATCGCAGATCGCCACCCGAAAGCCAGCACGCACCAATTTGGGCAGGTAGGTCTCCAATGAATGATGTGGAAAACCGGCCAACTCCGTTTCCGAGGCACTGCCGTTGTTGCGCTTGGTGAGGGTGATGCCCAGCACGCCTGAAGCTGTGATGGCATCGCGTCCGAAGGTTTCGTAGAAGTCGCCCACCCGAAACAGCAGAATGGCATCCGGATATTTCGCCTTGATGCTGTTGTATTGCTGCATCAAGGGGGTTTCGGAAGGGGTCTTCGCCATGGTCAAGGGCCTACATTCGCGCCGCTGGATCGCGGACCACTTCCCTGCGGGCCAAGCCGCCAAGGTACTTCGCTCCGCATGGTCTTCCATGCCCCACATCCCCTTCCTTCTTCACATTTTCCGAACATGCCACCGGACCGCAAGCTGACCTTGGAAGAATTGGGACGACCCGATGCACAGACCCACCTGCACGGCCCCAAGCGCCCCATCGTAGTGATGCTTGACGACGTGCGCAGCCGTCATAATGTGGGTTCCATCTTCCGTACGGCCGATGCGTTCGGCGTGAGCGAAGTGGTACTCTGTGGTTTCACGCCCCAGCCCCCGCACCGGGAGATCGAGAAAAGTGCCTTGGGGGCAACACGCTCCGTGCCATGGCGGCATGAGCCGGACGCTGCGGTCGCTATTCGCATGTACAAGGCGAAGGGCTACCGCACCGTGGCGGTGGAGCAAACCGTGCAGGCCATCCCGCTCGGCGAGCTGCGCCCTGCTGGCGATCCGCCGTTGGTGTTGGTCTTCGGCAATGAATTGACCGGTGTATCGGATGCGGTCGTCTCCGCTTGCGATGCTGCCGTTGTGATCCCCCAGTTCGGACACAAGCATTCCCTCAATGTTTCCGTGTGTGCCGGGGTGGTGCTTTGGTGGGCCATCGGTGGCCCGCAGACCCGGTGATGCAACTTTCTTCGGGGATCCCGTAGAAAGGCAACCATTTCACATTCCACAGGTCTTTGGTAGTAGAAGGCCCAAGTTCAACCCGTTGGATCGACCAAAGCCTCTATATTTGGCTGCGCTCGGTCTTGTGCCAATGAAGGAACGCTACGCTCGAATTCCCGTCCTCCTGTTCACTTTGGGCCTGATGTCGCTGGCGCAACCCCTTTGTGCCCAGTATTTTCGACAGTCCAGTTATTGGAAGACCCATCGCCGGGAATTGAGTGTGGGCTTCGGGATCTCCAACTTCTTGGGTGAACTTGGAGGCAGGAACCAGATCGGTTCGCCCTTCGTGTGGGACTTGGAGTTGAGCCAGACCAGACCGGCCGCTGCTTTCGACTTCCGGTACTACGTGGCCCAAAAGATGGCGCTTCGCACCCGGCTGACATACGGGGTCCTAGCGGGTAACGACAATTTGACCACGGAGACCTTTCGGCAGAACCGGAACCTGAGCTTCAAGACGGACATCTTCGAGTTGTCCTTGGTCTACGAATTCCACTTGTACCGGGAAGAGCTCGGGCATGTGTACGATCTGCGTGGTGTGCAAGGCACGAAATCCTCACGGGTCGGCTTGTACTTCTTCGCTGGTGTGGGTGGTTTCTATTTCGACCCAAAGGCCCAGTTCCAGAACGCATGGGTCCGCCTGAAGCCCCTCGGCACCGAAGGCCAGGGCCTGCCCGGTGGTGCCAAGGAGTACAACAACTTCCAGGTGTGCATTCCCATGGGGATCGGACTGCGGAAGGCGTTCACCAAGCAGATGAGTGCCGGCTTGGAGTTGCAGTACACCAAGACCTTCACGGATTACGTGGATGATGTAAGTACGAATTACTACGATGGTACGGCTCTGGCCGAGGCGAATGGGGAACTCTCCCAGTATCTCGCGGACCCCAGCTTGGGGAACTTGGAATTCGGCAACCCCACCGCACCGGGCCAACAACGCGGGGATGAGAAGGATCTGGATGCCTACCTCTTCCTCAAGGCTCAAGTACACTACAAATTGGTGAAGTTCAAGAGCGGATCCAAGAAGTACCGCACCCGTATCCGCCGCCAGAAGATCGTCTTCTAAGGAACGTTGACCTTTGAAAAAGGCCTTGCTCCATAGCAAGGTCTTTTCATTTGAAACTGATCTCGCTTAGGGAGAATGGTCAGTAACAGTGTGCCTGAAGGCTGAACGACAGTGGACGAATGACCTGTTCTCGTTCGTAAGGAGCATTCTTCTGTCATCAGACCCAAACCTCCGCCGGGTCTGTCCCGCCCCGGCGAGTAGCCGGTGCTGGACGACCCTGCGGCCACGTAGCCGCACGCACCAGTCTGGATCCCAGGTCTTCACCCATGGTCCGGCTCCGCTCTCTTTGGTGATCCATTTCTGACAGGGGATCAAGTCCTCATCGATGGGACTGGACCATGACCTATTGACCACAACTACTTGCCCTTTTCTACCCGCTTCACGATCTCGTTGAGTGCGTATTTAGTGAAGATGTGCTGGGTGCTCGGTTTGTCTTTGAAGATGATGTAGGTCGTCTCCGTTCGATGGTCCTCCAGGACCACGTCAGAAACATAGGCGCGATCCGAGGTGGTCACGATCTCGCCATCGTTGAACTTCTTCGCGATGATGCCGTTCAGCATGTACCGGTGTTCCGGCACATCTTCGTTCTTCTCGTACTTGCTGCGGGCCATCGTTGCGGAAGGGTAAGGGTATTTCTTCAGCTCCTCCAGCGTCTTCCGGTTCAGTTCATCGATCAGCTCGTTGTGCTTCTTCGCTCCCCGTAGGTTATCCGGGGCCCTGTCGAAGAGCAGGACGAGCAAGGTCTCGGTCCGAAGGTCCTGCGGCAACGGTTCGGGCCCACCCACGGCCGATGTGAGCGAAAGCCCGAGGATGGTGAGCAGGGTGCATGCTAGCAACTTCTTTACCATGGTCATTCCAGTTTAGATGCGAGTTTCTTACAGAGTCCATCGAATTTTACTGTCTTCAGCTCCATCTGGGGCTGCTGCCGGGTGAACTTCTTGCCCTTCCCGGCCTTGTACAGGACCGCAACATAGGCGGCATGCTTGCCGATCACGTGGTCCGGTGGGTTCTCCAGGACCACGAGCACATGGCCATAACCTAGTTCGTAGGCCAGGTCGAACGCTCGCTGCACGTCCTCTGGAGCATTGCGCAGGTTGTAGCTCACGCACATCGCACTGTCCTTCCTCGTTTCCCTCCCTCCCAAGGCGTCCATCAATTCCGCTGCGTTCACCTGCCCGTACTCCACGTTTCGGTATTGGCCGTACACGATCTCATTGTCCCGGCAAGAAAGGAGCAGGACCATGGGCTCGGATAGGGCCTTCTTCAGCATGGGGTCGCTGTATTCCTGGGCCTGTGCCCCGCCTGCTGATGCCAACGTGGATAAGAGGATCAGAATGAGCTGTGCGGTGTAGTGTCTCATCGGTATGGGTTATGATGCAATGTATCGTATTGGTGTGATCCGGCGATGTGCGCTGACCCGAATGTAGGCGCACATCTTTCGCTCCCATGCAGCGGACTGTCCAGCGGTGGTTCGTGGAATGCGATCGGTTCTCATCTTGCATTTGGATCCCCGCAGGGTGTCCGATCGCCACCTCATGACAAACTCCCGCCGGGTCTGTGCCGGCTCCGGCCCAAGCCGGAGCTGGTACGACCCTGCGGCATCCTGAAGACCTTCTTGACTGTAATCGCCCTTCTTGTGATCTCTGCCGAAGTTGTGCCCCATTTCATGAACGATGAGGTCAGTTTCGGATACGCCGTGTTCAGTGATCGTGATGTTCAGCGGATCCTTACCAAAAACTTGATCGCCGGCGTAAATTACATCGTCCTCAGAACCTTCAAGCCCGAGAATTCCTCGTGCTATAGTCGGATACTTCATTGCGCCACCTGAGCCGGGGGTGCTTTCGCCAGTAATGAGTCCATTTAGTGCGCGATTCTCTCTTATTGCATCACCTCCCACTATAAAGCTTCCTTCTTGCACCTTGATGTCCCAGTGGACGGTCAGCTTAAACCCAGCTCCCTTATTCCAATCTCTTTTACGTATCAGGCTTACTGGCAGCAGCTCTCCTGTTTCACTTCTCGACCCGGGCAATCGATCCACATACAAGACGTTTTGCCATGATCCATTAAGCACCGAATTAATCTGTTCTTGGCTGATCTTGTGCCTCGAATGAACGGCGAAAGGACCATCGTTTACAATCGTGTACACCTTGCTCCAAGTAAGTGTAGCAATCCTTGCTTGGTCATCAGCAAGCTTCAACTCTCCTTGTTCTAGGCCATCTATATCGATGTACTTGATGGGATTGTTTCCAGCGAACTGGTAAGGTGTATACCATGGATACTCATGTGTTCAAACCTCCGCCGGGTCTGTCCCGCCCCGGCGAGTAGCCGGTGCTGGACGACCCTGCGGCCACGTAGCCGCACGCACCTTCCCGTATCCGACATCATCACTCATGGTGCCTCCAAATTACGAACCCGGTATTTCGCTTCAACACGGGGCGCCCTTTCCGCCCAAGTATCCATGCTCTTGGTAAGCATCCAGCGGAGCTTCACGGTTCCGGCCATCGGCGTAGAAAGCAAAGCTGGAGTGCGGATACTCCACCGCATCATCCACCAAATGCCACTTCTTACTCACCGGATTGGCGTGGATGTACTTCAGCTTTTGCTCGATCATGCGGGCATCGAACAGTTCGATCAGGTCCGTGGAGGTGGCGAAGACCCGGTGTTTCTGTTTGCGTGCGCTGTCGGAAGCCCGAACTCCCTGCTGGAGTTGCAGGAGCACATCGTCTAGACCGAGCGCCTTGGATCGTTCGATGATCTCGTAGGCCAAGAAGCGCTTGCCGTTGGCTAGCACGGTGTTCACCGCCCCACCTTCCGGTACCCGGATCACGAAGTGGAAGTGATTGGGCATGATGGCATACCCGAAGAAACGGTAGCCCAGACCGTGTGCAATATGCATCCACTTGTACACGGCGTCATAAGCGTTGGTCATGTGCAACAAGGGGATCCACTGGTAGCAAGTGAATGTTCCGAAGTACACTGCGTGGTCCTTCTCCCGTTTGCGCCGCACGGCCATGCCGGAAGGTAGCGGAGATACCGTCTTCGAAACCGCAGGGTCGTCCCGCCCCGGCGAGGAGCCGGAGCGGGACAGACCCGGCGGAGGTTTGCGGGCGGACACCCTGCCAAGGTCTAGAAAACAGGCGTATCGGAGGCCGCAGGGGTGTCTGCTCATCGCTGTGCACGGCCTCAAGTGCAGCGGACAGAGCCGGTGGGGGTTTGAGAGAACAAACTGCGCGGGTCCAGAAAGCGGTGGTCATCGATCCCTGCACTTCAGGAATTTGCTCCCATAGCCCCAAGTTTCCGGGTAATCGTGCGGATCGGCATCGGGGAACAGGCAACGCACAATTGATTTCGGATCGCATAAGGGCACCTTTTTGACCGTGCTGAGCTTCTCGAAGGAGGGGACATCGGCACTTTCAAAGTACTCGCGATAGTGCGTTGCCTTGCCTTTTTGATCAACCAAGAAGGCCCGGATGAAACGCCTTCTTCGCCCGGTCGTATCGCTGTTCAGGTACATATGGCCGACCACATAGTGCTTTTCGTCCTCAGCGTGAAGGAACAGTCCACGTTCTTCACCTTTCAGATAGGTCGATATGCTATAGAACTTGAACTTGTCTGCATGCCGGAACTTGAGCATGGTGTACGTGAAGCCATGTCGAAAACCATCCGAGTATGATATTCTCGTCCAAGATTGCGGTCTAAAAATCGTATCCGTGAATGTAACGTAGCCAGATCCATCTTTGAGAGAATGCTCTTGGTTCATCTTTCCGGATACCGGGTCCTTTAGTTCATAGATTTCCTCGATATTCCAATGCCGGAAATCGGTGTTGGTTATCTCGTTCGTCTCAATACATGGGTCATAGGTCGGTGAAATCACGGCTGATAAGTAGCTACCGTGCTTGGACGAATAGACCGTCAAGACGGAATCGATGCGGATGCTCCTGAGTATAACCTCACAGCAATGCGACCAGGTTTCGATCTCGCCTACACGTCCGTTGTCCGTGTATATGGTCAGGCGTGGACCGACCAAGCGCTCCCTGTAGTTCACCACGCACCGATCAGTGTCCGGCCGCACCACATAACCTCCCCAATCGATCGCTATCGTTGCTGTGTCCAGCATATCGGGCAGCCGACGGAACAAGGAATCGTTGTCCGCAAAAAGGGTTTGGCATTGGCAGTAGGTCACGCAAGCCACGAAGAATGCGGATATGAAGATCTTCACATTTGGCGAAGGGTTTCCCTGCTTGCTGATGTTCATCAGAACTTCGGAGAAGGCACGTTCTTACGTCCTCGACGCCTATCCCGCCCTCCTTGGCCCGGACGACTATCCCGCCCGCTCAATCCGCGGAAAGGTCTCATCGTTCCGGGTAAGGCCTTGATATCCTTCTTTGACATGAGCGGACTACCTGAAGTAGACCGATTCGCTGTTTCCTTGACCACCTTGTAGAGCGATTGGTAATCCTTCATGTTCTCCAGTCCATTTTCCTGGAAGATGTTGGAGGTGACGATGTGGTTCAATGCTTCAATGGCATTCGATCCGACGCCATTGAGTTGTGACCCACCATCCTGAGCCAAGTGATGGCCCGCCCCTTTGCCCATCAGGAAGTTGTTGTTCGATGTGACGACCAGGGCATCGAATTCGCTGAACAGCACACCAGTATTGCTTTGAATTTGTTGTGCAGATGGACCCCAACCTCCATCAACGATAAGTGACTTGTGAAAATTGTACTCAACACCGCTGATATCGACGATCTCGTCGCCGCGTACAAATGTGTTGGCTGGGCCATTGGGTACATCTTCCGGGTAGTAGATAAAGGCGATCTCACGATTCGACATTATTGCCTCGAATAGCCCCCATGCAATCGCCACCGTGTTCATGTTGGTCTCCTTCGATATGGCGGTTTGGAAGGCATCAGCCACGGAGTAGCGATGTTCTGCCCTAGTGCCGCTGAAGTCGCCGTACTGGCCTGATGTGGTATTATATGCCATTTCGAAAGCACTGACCAGATCGGGCGAGAAGGCTATCCTCAAGGCATATCGGAAATACTGATCGGCTATCATCGAGGAGCTCGATCCCCCTTCAGATGCTGAAGAAGGCACAATTTTCTTACCATCTGGATCAATGAAGATGATAGGGTTAGAACCGACGAACTCGTATGGAGAGTGCGCAGCGTAAGCCGTCTGCAGAGGATCAACAGCTGACCATCTTCCCGTCCTAGAATCCAACAATCTTGCGCCGAAGTCATAACTGGTCCCGGGAGATCCGTGCATCTCATCATCCTTGGGCATTCCGTTAAACCCAAACCTGTACGATCCCGAGTTGTAGTTCCTCCCGGGCAGCAGTGACCCAAAGGCATCATACCCACCATTCTTCCTCATAACGCCCGAATATAGACACGAAGAAGCCCCCGCTTTCGGCGAGGGCTTCTGTTCTTCTAGAAGGCATCTCAAAAATAATTCTTGAAGACGATCATCACGCAGGCCAGTTGTACCATGCCTAAGAAGAGTTCTGCGTGATATTCGTAACGAACGAATGTACGGCGCGAGTTGAACAACCAGGCGAACAACCTTTCGACCTTCCAGCGGCGCTTGTAGCGCCGTAATTCCCGTCCATCTTGTTGCACTTGTCGTTTTCTGTTGCTCCTGTGCGGACATACCAGTCGTATTCCACGTTTCTTCAATGTGCGTCTTAGTTTGTCACTGTCGTACGCTCTGTCAGCGATCACGCGCTTGGGCTTTACAGCACATGAACGGATCGTTCTATCTGCGAGCTTTACTTCATGGGTGCTTGCGCTAAAGGCCCGTACGGCGAGAGGAATACCAGCAGCGTCTGTGACTGCCATGATCTTGGTGCCTTTCCCTTTCTTAGTAGGTCCAACACAAGCCCCCCTTTTTTGGCACTTGCGAAGGTGCCATCAATGAAACATTCGGTAATGTCGATCTTCCCTCTATCTCGTAGGTCGCATGCTAAGGCGTGCAACACGCTATCCCAAGAACCGCTCTTGCACCACTGTTTGTGGTACCGATGGCAGGTTTGATATGGCGGGTATCTACCGGGCAGGTCCGCCCAAGGTGCGCCGGTCCTGCATATCCATAGGATCCCGTTGAGAACAGCGCGTGCGTCCTGCCTGGGCCTGCCTCGCGTTTCACTCGTTTCGAAAATACTTGTAAGCGGTTTCTCCAATACTTCCCATTGCTTGTCGCTGATGTCCATCGCTTTTCTTAGCGAAGTACTCTGCGCCAAAGAAGAAGATCAAGTGGTCCACCGAAAAGTTGATCAAAGCCCAGTGTTGATAGCTAAACTATGCGATGCCTATTATTGAGATAGCCTCTA
>Ga0209582_1000318_pt1 | contig 37006 bp, 33 predicted proteins | sample KloWWTmetKNB5Kit_FD_187176 | JGI IMG/M metagenome (GOLD analysis project Ga0209582, IMG submission 187176) | Active sludge microbial communities from Klosterneuburg, Austria, studying microevolution and ecology of nitrifiers - Klosterneuburg... | ecosystem: Engineered > WWTP > Aerobic digester >...
TCGCGGTCGTAGATGATGGCGCTGTCCAACACCTCGGCGTTGTCCGTGATGATCTTGTGGACATCCTCCGCAATGAGCGATGCCGGTGCACCGGTCTTCGGGTCGGTGTATTCGTAGAGGTCCTTCATGCATTCACTAAAGGACTTCTTGGTGCTCTTGTGCAAGTTGCTCACCGCGATACGGCTGGCGAGTTGCGCATAGTCCGGATGCTTCACCGTCATGGTGGCGGCTACTTCGGCAGTAAGGTTGTCGAGTTCCGTGGTGGTCACCCCATCGAAGATCCCGTCGATCACCTTGAGGGTGACCTGGGTGGCGTCCACCAAGGGGTCCAACTCGTAGCAGAGCTTCTTCACCCGTGCGGTGATCTTATCGAATTTCACGGCCTCCCGGCGTCCGTCGCGCTTGATCACATACATGCTTTTCTGTTAGGTATTGGTCCTTCGCCCAGGCTCCCGCTCAGATGAAGGGTGGTGGATGTTCGATGACTCGGGATAGGAGGAGTTACATGTTGCGTATTCCTTTGGCTCCTGTCCGTCTCGCGGTTCTAAAATTCTTCTTCCCTTGTGCTCTCCCGAAGTCGGGTTTGGCTTGTTCTTCAACTGTTCATTGTGCATTCGCCACTGTTGGGGGTTGAAGGTTGAATTGAACGCAGGTTGGGTGTTGGGTCCAACCCTCAACCGATATCAACCTACAACTCTCAACTTTCCTTAAAAATCAGCGTCCAGTGTGAATTTGGCGTCGTTCTTATCGCCCTTGTTCAGCACACCGGCCTTCTGGTATTCGCCCACGCGCTTCTCGAAGAAATTGGTCTTGCCTTGTAGGCTGATCATCTCCATGAAGTCGAAGGGGTTCGTGGCGTTGTAGATCTTCTCGTTGCCCAGTTCCACCAACAGGCGATCGGCCACGAATTCGATGTACTGCTGCATCAACTTGGCGTTCATGCCGATCAGGTTCACCGGCAACGCATCGGTCACGAATTCCTTCTCGATCTCCACGGCATCTCGGATGATCTTCTCCACGGTCTTCTTGTTCAGCTTGTTCACCATGTGCTTGTTGTAGAGCAAGCAGGCGAAGTCGCAGTGCAGGCCCTCGTCGCGACTGATCAGCTCGTTGCTGAAGGTGAGGCCGGGCATCAGACCGCGCTTCTTCAGCCAGAAGATGCTGCAGAAGCTACCGCTGAAGAAGATGCCTTCCACGGCGGCAAAGGCGACAAGGCGCTCCGCGAAGCTGCCCTTGCTGATCCAGCGCAGTGCCCATTCGGCCTTCTTCTTCACACAATCCACGGTCTCGATGGCGTGCAACAAGTGATCCTTCTCCAGGGGATCCTTGATGTAGGTGTCGATGAGGAGGCTGTACGTCTCGCTGTGGATGTTCTCCATGGCGATCTGGAAGCCGTAGAAGAATCGTGCTTCCGGATACTGCACCTCGTGGACGAAGTTCTCGGCGAGGTTCTCGTTCACGATGCCATCGCTCGCAGCGAAGAAGGCAAGGATGTGCTTGATGAAGTAGCGCTCGTCATCGTTGAGCTTGTCGTTCCAGTCCACCAGATCGGCGTGGAGGTCGATCTCCTCGGCGGTCCAGAATGCGGCCTCGTGTTGTTTGTAGTACTGCCAGATGTCGTTGTGCTGGATCGGGAAGATCACGAATCGATCCTTGTTCTCCTTGAGCAAGGGTTCGTTCGCGTTCTGGTCGGTGATCAGTGCATCCATGCTCATTTGGGGATCGGTATTCTTGGTACTCATGCTTACTGAATTCTTTCGGAGACGACTTCTTGGCTGGGAAGCCGCCCCCAATTACTGACTTCTCGAACTTGGTGCTGGTTCCGTCGACTTCGATCCTTGCGGTGCGAGAGAGCGTCGCCGTCGGGTTACAAAAGTGGACCGAGTGAAAGGCTCTGACAAGGATCGAAGGGGTGAACTTCCCGGAGGTTTTCAACACGGCCAAGATCCTCTAGAACGACGCGGCAAGGCGTTGGAACGATCCGCTCCAAGAGAATTCTTTTCACGATCCATCAACAACGTCTTAACCGCACGGCAGTAGGGCGAAAACGCAACAGAACCGAGCGGCAACGAGCGGTCAGTGTGCCCTCGCGGAAGACCGCTGAACACATCGGTAACGATCGCGGGGGATGCCGTCGTACCTCTCCTCGCATATATCGCAACGCGGAGCGCATGGACCGGACTTCACCTCTGCCGAACAGCGGGGTGAACAGCACCCAAGTCGAGCGTATCTACTTGATTTTGGTTGAACGCTCCTCCACCCAAGCGGTATGGATGTTATCCAATTCATCGAACCATTCCTGGCCGTATGCACGCACGAGAGCATCCTTCAGAAAGCGATACACCGGCACATCCAACTTCGCACCACATGCGCAGGCGGGTTTGCAGATCGGCCACTTGTGGTAGTTCAGGCCATCGTGATCGGCCAGCTTCACCACGCGGATCGGGTACATGTGGCAACTGAGCGGCTTGCGGAAGGGGATCGCACCATCCTTCCAGGCCTTCTCCACGCCGCATAGGGCAATGCCCTTCTCATCGAACACGGTGAACGCGCACTCGCCCCTTCCTTCCACCAAGGTGGTCACCAGGTCGCCGTCGTCATCTACTTCACTGACACCATCCTTCTCAATGGCACACTGGCCCTTCTCCGGGATGTAAGGCTTGATCTTCGGCCAAAGCTCCTGAAGCAGATCCGCTTCCTCCTGCGTTAAGGGTGCGCCGCTTTCCCCTGCCACGCAGCATGCGCCTTTGCATGCACTGAGGTCGCAGACGAAACGTTTGTCGAAGATGTCTTCGCTGATGAGGGTATTGCGGTGTTCGATCACGGTAGCAAAGGGAATGACACTAGAGTAGAAAGCTGTTGACGATGCGTGAAATGGAGCGCTTCACTTCCGACCAAGAAAGGCCCTTCAGGCAAACCGGTGTCTCACTTTCCTCGGCATCGGCGAAGTAAACAAGTGTCCGCGGAATACTGATCATGATGGTGTTCCTTGGGTACTTGTGCTTATGATGGTTCAGCAACCACTCCAGCCCGTGTGTGCGAAGTAAAATGTCGATGTCCCAAAAGTCCTTCTTCACGGCACGGTGACGTATGGCCTCGACCTTCATCGGGCCAATGTCTTCATCTGCATAGATCCGGATCCCGTCCTCCAAAACGATATCTGCAACGCGAGCATGCGGAAACCGGACCAGATCGACCTTCACATCACCAATGAAAGCGAATATGGCCCATTTCGCTTGTTGATCATGAACCATGGTGAATGCCTCGCCGAATTCCATGGTCAACGCCTCGCGAAGCAGTTCCTGATCCAACTCACCTTCAGTGAAAAGGTCGAGATCAACAGAACGCCGATGCCCATAGCGCAATGCCAAGGCCGTGCCACCTACCAACGAGAAGTCCTTCAGGGCATCCAAGCCCATCAGGCGCTTCAGTATGGCAAGCGTTCCGGGTTCAACTGTCTCGTAGTGTAACATCTGAACGCTTCTAAGGGTTGCTCGAAGATCGCGCTAACGAAATGCCAGGTCCCAAGTGAAAGGAACTTCGCTTTGAGCAACGCCTCGACCACCTTCTCATCCCCATAATACCGCCTGCACTGCCTGATGTCCTCCACATCGCCGCGCTCGAACACCCGCTCGATCACGAAACTCGCCTTGGCATTGTAGTCCAGTTTATCAAAATCCACATCCCAAAAGATGCGGCGCTGCAATACCGGTGCGGGTTTCATTGCGGTAAAGGTAGCGAGAGAGATCACCTCGGACCATCCGCGTTCACCCTATCGATCCGCGTCATTCCGCGAAGGCGGAACAGGTCCTGCGTTCACTTCCCATCTTTGCGCCCGCGTCGCCAAAGCTTTCCAAGGCGCTCGCACACCATCATGAGCAACCAAGAAGACCTTCTGAAGACCCTTATCGGCCATGCCAAAGAGTATGGATTCGTGTTCCAAAGCAGCGAGATCTACGATGGCCTGAGCGCCACCTACGACTACGGACCGTATGGTGTCGAGCTGAAGAACAACATCCGCCGCTACTGGTGGGAGGCGATGACGAAGCTGAACGAGAACATCGTCGGCATCGACTCGGCGATCTTCATGCACCCTACTGTTTGGAAGGCCAGCGGACACGTGGATGCCTTCAATGATCCGTTGATCGACAACAAGGACAGCAAGAAGCGGTACCGTGCCGATGTGTTGCTGGAAGATCACATGGCGAAGTATGCCGACAAGATCACCAAGGAGATCGAGAAGGCGAAGAAGAAATTCGGCGATGACTTCGATGAGACCCAGTTCCGCGCTACGAACCCCAACGTGAAGCGCAGCCAAGACCGGATCGATGCAGTGGAAGGGCGAATGAAAGCCGTCCTCGAAGCGAACGACTTGGAAGGTGTTCGCCAACTGATCGTCGATGAGGAGATCAAGTGTCCAGTAAGTGGTACCGCCAATTGGACGGAGGTGCGCCAATTCAATTTGATGTTCGCCACCGAACTCGGAAGTGTAAGCGGCGAGAGCAGCACGATCTACTTACGCCCTGAGACCGCACAAGGGATCTTCGTGAACTTCCTGAACGTGCAAAAGAGCGCACGCATGAAGCTGCCTTTTGGTATCGCACAAACTGGCAAGGCCTTCCGGAACGAGATCGTTGCGCGCCAATTCATCTTCCGTATGCGGGAGTTCGAGCAGATGGAGATGCAATTCTTCATTAAACCCGGTACCGAACTGGAGTGGTACAACACGTGGAAGGAGAAGCGCATGGCATGGCACCGTGCGTTGGGTCTGCCTCTGGAGAACTACCGCTTCCACGACCACATCAAACTAGCGCACTACGCCAACGCCGCCTGCGACATCGAGTTCAAGTTCCCCATGGGCTTCAAGGAACTGGAGGGGATCCACAGCCGCACCGATTTCGACCTGAAGCAACACGAGGAATTCAGCGGCAAAAAGCTGCGCTACTTCGACACCGAGACCAACGAAAGCTACGTGCCCTACGTGGTGGAAACCTCCATCGGACTGGACCGCATGTTCCTCGCGGTACTTAGCGGAGCTTATGAAGAAGAGAAACTGGAGAATGGTGAAGAGCGGGTGGTGTTACGGATTCCCGCGCCATTGGCCCCGGTGAAGATCGCCGTGCTGCCGTTGATCAAGAAAGACGGCCTGCCTGAAAAAGCACGCGCCATCATCGACACGCTGAAGCTTTCCCACAACTGCCAGTACGATGACAAGGACAGCATCGGCAAGCGCTATCGCAGGCAGGACGCCATCGGCACACCCTATTGCATCACCGTGGACCACGATTCCCTCACCGACGACAAGGTGACCATCCGCGACCGCGACACCATGCAGCAGGAGCGCGTGGCGATCAGCGAGCTGGGCAGCATCGTGAGCGGGAAGGTGGATATGCGCGGGCTGTTGCGGAAGTTGTAGGACGGCAGCTTCGTATCTTCGCCATACCATGGCCAAGAAGAAAAGCAGCTCTGCGGAAGCAGTGAAGGCACGTGCGCGGCGGGCTGCGCCGAAGAAGGCGGCCCCGAAAAAAGGGGCTGGCACCGCCAGTACTCGTAAGAAGAAGGGGTCACAACTTCAGCCTCCGAAGAAGCTTTTCGATGCCATGAAGTGGTGCGGCGTCCTTCCGGAACTTGCAGGGGATTCGTTGAAGATCCAACGGAAGTTACGCGACGAGTGGGCGAATTGACCTTATGGGCATGCGCGTAGTCGTTGACACAAGCCTGCTGATCGATCTGGCCGCAGGGGACTCGAGCGCAGCGGTCGCATTGAACGGACTTGAGATCTCTGTGTCGATCATCACCTGTATCGAATTCCTTTCTTGGCCGAAGCTGACCGAGGCTGGGCTCCCTATTGCTGAAGCACTATTGGACCAGTACAACACAGAAGGCATTGGCCGGGCCATCCGCGATCAGGCTGCATTCATCAAACGCTCATTCGGCTTGAAACTCCCCGATGCCGTCATTGCCGCCACAGCGTTGCATCTGAAGGCTCCATTGATCACCCGTGACAAGGGCTTCCAAAAGGTCGTCGAGTTGATCGAGGTACGGATGGTTTGAACGATGACGGGGGCTGTTGGGGGGATTGTAAAGAAGCTCGTTTCTCGGTTCAGTTGAACACCCTCGCACATTCAAGGTATTGTTCAGAGTTGTGGCGTGGTCAACGGGGATTTTCCATTCGCATACTGAGAAAAGTGTAATTGCATGAGGATAGGTTCACCATGTCCGCATATCTTTCATCCAGGAACCCATCACATGACCCGAACACTGGCTACTTTGCTCATCACGCTTTGCGCCCTACCCATGAATTCCTGGGGTCAGAATGCAGTGACCGAATTCAACAATGGATATGTGCGTGCTAGGATCATGGCCGGTGGTCGGATCGGATCCCACCCTTCGAGTGGCGTTTCGGGCTATTTCGTCCCTGCTGATATCCTAAACGGGGCCAGCCCTTTATACACCACCGGACTTTGGCTGGGTGGAACCACCTTGGGCGGGGAGCAGCGATGTTCAGCGCACCTCTACGGTGGTGATGAAGACTTTTCAACCGGGCCGCTGACAGCCGACGGGAGTGCATCCCTTACTACCGAGACCGCGCTCGCGTATGATCGCTTCTGGGCTGTAACAAGGGATCAGATCGAACTCCACCAACTCTGGACGGATTGCCAACAAGATCCAGAATGCGACGTAGAGAGCACATTCCCGAACGGCTATACCATCCCACCGCAGATCACCAATTGGCCCGCTATTGGGGACCTCACCCAAAACCAACCCTACTATCTGGCCCCGTTCATCGATCTGAACAACGATGGAAATTATGACCCGTTCGATGGTGACTATCCATGTGTTCCGGGTGATCAGGCCATCTATCACATCTTCAATGATCACCGCCAAGAACAAACAGACGGGACACCAATGGGGATCGAGGTACACATGACCGTGTTCGGTTATTGGCCAACGTCTCTTGGCCCTTCACCTCAAACCCTTTTCGTCCGTTACGTACTGTTCAATAGAAGCACCGAAACATACTCGAACTTCCGCATCGGCGTTTTCGCTGATCTTGATATCGGTTGTTATTCCGACGACAGGATCGGGACAGATGTAGGTCGCAATATGGTCTATGCGTACAACGCAACGAACAACGATGTGAGTTGTTCAACCTTGGGCTATGGTACCCAGCCACCTGCTTTTGGTGTCCAGATATTGAAAGGCCCCCTGTTATACCCGGACGGTCTGGATAATATAGATACTCCGCTCATCCCAGCATTCAATGGAACTGGATTCAATGATGGGGTCATCGACAATGAGCGTTTTGGATTGAACGCAAGCATGTATTACGACGGTACCGCTACACCAGGCATTTCAGACCCGACCAACGAGACGGAATTCCTTCGCTACCTAAGAGGCATATGGGCGAACTCGGCGCCACTGAGTTATGGCGGTACGGGTTTTGGCGGCTTTACAAATACTGCCTTTGCTTTCCCAGGAGATTCGGACCCGAACGGAGTTGGCGCCGCTGGAGTCCCTCAATCGGCATGGTCGGACGCAACCTCCGGCGACCGTAAAGGCATAGCGATCATGGGTCCCCTGACCTTGGACCCGGGTGGCAGCCAAGAGATCCTCCTTGCGTACAACTTCGCGCGTGCAACCAGCGGCGGCCCTGCGGGGAGCGTGGCCGAACTAAAGTCCCTCGCCGATCAAGTACGGACCTTCGCAGAGAACACTCCTGGATTGATCTTGCCAGGCACTCCATGTTCAAGCATCAGCACAAATGTGTCCGCACATCAAGTGACCTCCGATCAATTGCTTCTATACCCGAATCCCACCACTGATCGAATTGTTATCCTGATTCCGAAGGGCTTAGAGTTCGCGGACATGGTGATCGAGGATATGCGGGGTTCCGTAGTGCTCCAGTCCCGAACCACCGGCGGCTCAACCACGCTGGATCTCGAAGGATTGGATCCTGGGCTTTACACCATGCGGATCACCGGAAAAGGAAAGACCGCTTCTGGGCGTTTCGTGAAGCAGTGATCGGATGAAACCCTACTTTCTGGTGCCGTTCAATACCCCTAACCCATTATCTTCGCCGCCCCAAACCTACTCAGGTGGCGGAATTGGTAGACCTACCTGCGGCAGGCAGGCGCGCCTCCTCCACTGAGGTAGCGTTCTTTGTTTAATAGTCATTTCACCTACCCAGGTGGCGGAATTGGTAGACGCGCTGGTCTCAAACACCAGTGATGCAAATCGTGCGGGTTCGAGTCCCGCCCTGGGTACAATGGCCTCTTGTTGGACGTATGCAATTTCAAGCCTTTCGGCGAATTACATCTACGTCGGTCTGTGCAATGACGCACAGGCAAGGATCGCGAGGCATCAGGGCGGGAGGGAGCGTACCACAAGACCTTATCGTCCATTCGTGGTCCTGATCACCGAGGAATATGTGGATCGGACCAACGCCCGCACAAGAGAGAAATACCTCAAGTCTGGAGTAGGAAAGGATTACTTGAGGGGAATTCGTGATAAGCTTTAAGATCAACCAGACCAAACACAATTGAAGTGCCGCTAGCGGGCCTGCCTGCCGAAGGCAGGTTCGAGTCCCGCCCTGGGTACTTTTCCAAAAGCGGCCGCCTTGTGCGGCCGCAGTGGTATTCGCACCATGTCCATCGCACAGAACGCCATCGTACACGCCGACCCGGCCAAACAGGAGCGCTACGACAGGGCCTACATGAAGATGGCCCTCGAGTGGGCCAAATTGAGCCACTGCACACGCAAGAAGGTTGGGGCTCTGATCGTTAAGGATGGCATGATCATCAGCGACGGGTACAACGGTACACCCACCGGATTTCCCAATGATTGTGAAGGCACGGACGGAATGACCCATTGGTTCGTCCTACATGCCGAAGCCAATGCGATCCTGAAGGTGGCCAAAAGCACGAACGATGCACGAGGTGCGACCTTGTACCTGACCCACTCCCCCTGCAAGGAGTGCAGCAAACTGGTACTCCAATCCGGTATCAAGCGGTTGGTGTTCCTTGATGCGTACAAGGATCCTGCTGGCTTGGACCTTCTGAAGAACGGTGGCGTATTGATATCGAAATTGGAGCCTGAATAGCATGTCCGAACGACGCGGTGTTTCACCTTACTATCCGTTGCTCTTGGCCTTGAGCCTGGTGGTGGGCCTCTTTATCGGCCAAGACCTCGGTGGCACGCATGGCCCGCTCACCATCTTCCAAGTGCGGCAACAGGGTCCTGCGGACAAGATCGGCCAAGTGATCGACCTGATCGATCGGCAGTACGTGGACACCGTTGAAAAGAACGCCTTGGTGGATGAGGTCCTACAAGACATGCTACAGCGCTTGGACCCGCACAGCTATTACATCAGCGCAGCCGAATTACGGGCGGCACAAGAGCCATTGGAGGGCAGTTTCGATGGGATCGGCGTGGAGTTCGCCATCCAATACGATACCGTGGTGGTGATCAGTCCGGTGGAAGGTGGACCCAGTGCTGCGGTCGGGATCCGTGCGGGTGATCGTATCATTTCCGCCAACGGCGAACCCCTCGCTGGTATCGACATCTCCAATGATATGGTGATGAAACGCCTGCGGGGACCCAAAGGCAGTGAAGTGGTCGTCGGCATCGTCCGCGCCGGAAAGCCGACCCCCTTCGAAGTGACGATCGAAAGGGGCAAGATCCCCATCCATAGCGTGGCCGCCGCTTGGGTGGAGAACGATGGTACGGGGTACATCAAATTGGTCCGCTTCGCGAAGAACACCCATGCCGAATTCCAGGAAGCAGCCTCGGAATTACACCGCAAAGGCATGACCCGCCTGGTGCTGGATCTCCGTGGCAATGGAGGTGGGTTCCTGAATTCCGCGATCGACCTGGCCGACGAATTCTTGCCGGATGGACGAGCGATCGTTTATACCGAAGGCCGCAATTCCCCACGCCATGATGCGCGGGCCACCAGCGCCGGGGACTTCGAGGAGATCCCGCTCGCGGTCCTGGTGGACGAGGGCTCTGCGAGTGCCAGCGAGATCATCGCCGGGGCGATCCAAGACAATGACCGTGGGCTCTTAGTGGGGCGCCGGACCTTCGGTAAAGGCCTGGTGCAGGAACACGTCCCATTGCCCGATAGCAGCGCCGTTCGCATCACCACCGCACGCTATTACACCCCCAGCGGTCGCTCGATCCAAAGGCCATACGGCCACGGCATCGATTACATGGATGAGTACGAAGCCCGAGCGATCCACGGTGAACTGCTGGACCCGGACAGTATCCCAACGGACAGCACCCAGATGTACCGTACCCTGAAAGGCCGCACGGTGTACGGCGGTGGTGGCGTGGTCCCCGATGTGTTCGTGCCGACCGACACCACCGAAGGGTCGACCTATTTGAGCGAGCTGTTCTTCACGGGACTCCTGAACCGATTCTCCTTTGACGTGGCCGACCGTGAGCGGAGCACCTTGGAGAAGAAGTACGAGACCTCGGAACGCTTTGCACGGGAATTCAACATCCCACGCGATCTCATGTTGGAACTGGAGCGGTACGCCACCAAAGAGGGCATCACCGCCAGAAAGGGAGATCTGGAGCGTTCGCGCGAGCAGATCGCAACGCGGATCAAGGCGGGCATTGCTCGGAACGTGTGGGGTGATGATGGGTACTATCGGATCCTGCTGCAACGGGACCCTGCCTATGTGAAGGCGCAGCTGGAACTAGGAACCGCTGGTCCGATCGGTGCCCAATAGAAAAGGGGCCGACTCTCGCGAGGCAGCCCCTTGGATCGTTGAACGATCAAGTCTTAGTGACCAACAGCGTTCTCAACGGCTTCGGTAGCACCGTCCACAGCTCCCTCAACGGCAGCAGCGGCAGTGTCAGCAGCAGCAGCAGCAGCGGCAGCAGCCTCAGCGGCAGCAGCTTCAGCTTCAGCAGCAGCGGCCTCAGCTTCAGCAGCGGCCTGGTCCATCATCTCATCAGCAGAATTCTCCATGTTCTCCGTCGTGCTGCTTCCGCAAGCCACGAACAAAGCTGCCATCGTGGCGAGCAGTGCGAACTTCTTGATCATTTTTGTTTTACCTTTTTTGGTGAAAGTGGGCGCAAAGGTAGAAGGTTGAACGGACCCCGCAACTGATTGATTATCTTCGTGCATTCCATTCGACAGAAACCCACCACAACCCGACCAATATGGCGTACTCCCTTCCAGAACTCCCCTATGCTACCGATGCTTTGGAACCACATATCGACGTGCAAACCATGCAGATCCACCATGGTAAGCACCACAACGGCTATGTGACCAATTTGAACAAGGCTCTGGACGGCAGCCCACTTGCGGATACCCCGATCGCTGAACTGATGGGCAAGTTGGACATGAACAATGCCGCCGTACGCAACAACGGTGGCGGCCATTACAACCACAGCCTGTTCTGGACCGTCATGGCCCCCAATGCTGGTGGATCTCCCAGCGGTGAACTGGCCGAGGCGATCAACAAGGACTTTGGTTCGTTCGATGCCTTCAAGGAGAAGTTCGCGACCGCTGGTGCCACCCGTTTCGGAAGTGGCTGGGCGTGGTTGTGTGTTCACAAAGGCGGTAAGCTGGAAGTGTGCAGTACCCCGAACCAGGATAACCCGTTGATGCCCAATACCGGCTGTGGGGGTACGCCCATCCTCGCCATGGACGTGTGGGAGCACGCCTATTACCTCAAGTACCAGAACCGCCGTCCCGATTACATCAGTGCGTTCTGGAACGTGGTGAATTGGGCCGAAGTAGCAAGTCGCTACGCCAAGGGCAAGTAAGCTGAAGCCTTATTTCTGAACGGGTGTCGTGGAGGACCATGGCACCCGTTCTACTTTTGGTGAGTGTACCTGCGGCGCTCCATCCTTTTCATCCTCCTGTTCGCCAGCCTACGGGTCATGGGAGGTGGGCCTTTCGAGCCGCTTTCCGTGCCGGAACTTCCCAACGCAGGGTCTGGTACCGAGAATGAGCGCTTGGTCTCCAGCGGACTTGCCTTGTTGCTGGGTCCTTTCGGAGCACACCGGATCTATTTGGGCACCACACCGAAAGTGGCCATCATCTATGGTGTCACCTTCGGCGGTTTCGGTATACTAGTGCTCCTGGATCTGGGGCACTTGGTGTTCTCCAAGGACCTGAAGTCCTACAGGAACAACGATCGTGTATTGATGTGGGGAAAGCCCAAGGAACCGATCACTCCACAGTGACGCTCTTGGCCAAATTGCGCGGCTGGTCCACGTTGCACCCCCGCATCACGGCGATGTGGTAGCTGATCAATTGGAATGGGATGACGCTCAGCAAGGGCACCAAGGCATCCGGTGTTTCGGGGATCTCGATCACGTGGTCCGCGAGTTCCCTCACGACCGAATCACCTTGGGTCACGATGGCGATGATCTTGCCCTTACGTGCCTTCACCTCCTGTATGTTGCTCACCACTTTCTCGTAGCTCGCACCCTTGGTCGCGATCACGAAAACGGGCATCTCCTCGTCGATCAACGCGATCGGGCCGTGCTTCATCTCGGCTGCAGGGTATCCTTCTGCATGGATGTAGCTGATCTCCTTCAACTTCAACGCTCCTTCCAACGCCACGGGGAAGCTGTACCCCCGACCGAGGTAGAGCGCATTGGTGGCATCCTTGTAGATGTCCGCGATGTATTTGATCTGCGCCTCTGTAGCGAGCACCTTCTGCACCTTCTCCGGGATCGCGTCCAATTCGTTCAGCAAACGGTAGAAATTGCTCCCGCTCAGTACGCCTTTCTTCTGGCCGACCATGAGCGCCATGAGCGTGAGCACCGTGACCTGTGCGGTGAAGGCCTTGGTGCTGGCCACCCCGATCTCCGGACCTGCGTGGGTGTACGAGCCTGCATGTGTGACCCGCGCGATACTGCTGCCCACCACGTTGCAAATGCCGATGATGGTAGCACCGCGGTTCTTCGCCAATTCGATCGCCGCCAGTGTATCTGCGGTCTCTCCGCTTTGACTAATGGCGATCACCAGATCGTTCTCATTCACGATCGGGTTCCGGTAGCGGAACTCGCTGGCATACTCCACCTCTACCGGGATACGGGCGAACTCCTCGAAAAGGTATTCGCCGACCATGCCAGCGTGCCAACTGGTACCACATCCCACGATCAATATGCGTTTCGCATTCACGAATTTCTGCTCGTAATCCTTGATCCCGCCAAGGACCACTTCCCCTTTGGCGAGGTTCAAACGTCCGCGCATGCTATCGCGAATGCTGCGAGGCTGTTCATTGATCTCCTTCAGCATGAAGTGATCGTACCCACCCTTTTCCAGGGTTTCCAAGTGCATTTCCAGCTCTTGGATGAACGGTGTCTTTTCCTGATTCTTGACGTTCCGGATCTTCAGCCCGTTCGTGCGATCGATCACCGCGATCTCCCCATCCTCCAGATAGACCACATTCTTGGTATGCTCCACGATCGGCGTGGCATCGCTGGCACAGAAGAATTCTCCTTCACCGATCCCGATCACCAAGGGCGAACTCTTGCGTGCCGCTACCATGAGGTCCGGCTCCTTGCTATCCAGGACCACGATCGCATACGCACCGACCACGCTCGCCAGTGCCAAACGAACGGCCTCTGCGAGGTCCACTTTCTCGGTTCGCTGGATATCATCGATCAAATGCACCAGAACCTCGGTATCCGTGTCGCTCTGGAAGATGTGCCCCCGATGACCCAACTCCTCCTTGATGGACGCGTAGTTCTCGATGATGCCGTTGTGGATCAACGCCAGATCACCGCTGGTGGATCGGTGCGGGTGCGCATTCACATCATTGGGAGGGCCGTGCGTGGCCCAACGCGTATGGCCGATCCCGATGCTTCCGCTCAGGGACTTGCCGACCACATGGGATTCCAGGTCGCTGACCTTGCCTTGGCATTTGTGAATGGTCAGGACATCACCATTCATGAGGGCGACCCCGGCACTATCGTACCCGCGGTACTCCAGTCGACGAAGGCCGTTGATCAGGATGGGATAAGCCTCCTTGTCACCGAGGTATGCTACTATGCCACACATGTTCGTTCAGTAGGTGGTGAAAGTAAGCTCCAAGCGCATGGGTGTCTGCGGATGTTCCGGCCCGCCGAGAATGGCCCGGTTGGCGCTCACACCGCTGCTACCCGCAACAAGCACTACCCCATTGTTCGGAACACTCCCGTTGGCGATGGCTAGAACGTAACGCGTGATGTTGAATCGGTATTCCTTTTCGGCGGATGCGTATAGTCCACCGATACCGGAGGTACTACCCGTCAATTGATCGGGAACGAACAGGTCCTCCCCGTTCGTTCCCTTTCGGAACAGGAAGAGCTGGGTGGGCGGCAGGTAGTAGGGGTAGAAACTTCCGGCGATAGGCACCACGAGTTCGGCCTTGGCGACCAATCGGCCCGAACCAAGACGCTCCGCCAGGTCCGGAAATCGCACCGCCGTACGCAAGCCACCTAAGGTCCGCACATACACCAGTGATGCCGGAGTGACCGTATCCATAAGGGCGTTGGTGATAGCAGGGGTCAAGGCGACCGAGCGATCGTGCCGGGCCACCGTGTACCGTACACAATTGCCGTTGATGTCCAAGACATAGGAGCGTGCTAGTTCCGGTTCGGCGCTTTGTGCATCCTTGTAATGCACCGTCAGTTTCGAGGCGGATGACAGTGTACTCAAGTACATGATCCCACCTTGATCCGGGGCTTGGCCACTACCCTCTACCTTGATGTACAGACCTTTGAAGAACTGCAAGAAGGCCGTGTTGTCCACCAAGTCCGAAGTTCCGAACCCATCAAGGAACCGTTCGGCCAATGCATTACTCAATCGGATCCGCACCTGTGGCGGAAGTTCTCCATCCGGGGTGGTCACGGTATTGAAGGGTCGTGGTGTGATCTCTCCCGCATGTGGATAGACCAGATCCAGAGCATCCACCTCCGGCACATCGTCCGTGTGGTAGACCGAATCGATCGAAAGATCTTCCGTCAACTCAAATACTTGGAATCGTTGTGGATTGAGGTTGCCGTAGTGCGTGTTGGTTGCCTCGAAAGCCAAGGCCAACACGATACTATCGGCCGACAACCCGCTCGTGTCCATCCCTTGCCCCACATTGTTCGTGGTCAAGCGGACCTGGGTGACGATCCCGGTCTGCAACGAACCGAATTCCGGATCCAGATAGGAGCCGACCAAGTTCCGCGTAAGTCCGCTGGTCTGGACCGCCGGATCCACGAAGGTGTATGCCCTTAGGGTCGCCTGTTCCACGACGACTCCAACAGGATCGTTCGGCAACAGGTCCGTTCCAAGTTCGTTATCGGGTTTGCGACAGCCCAAGAACACGAGCACGATCGACGAAGCGATCACCCATGCCGGAACGTTCGCTTTCGCGGTGCGCACCATAGCCACCACCCTCAGACCAGAGCTTCCTCCAGCATGCTTTGATAGAACTCGGAGTGCGCCTGCACCTGATCGGCATCCTTTGCGAAAGCCATTACGGGCTTCTCATAGCTCTTCAACGCGGACTCCAGTCCCTTGCTGAGCTTGGCACTGGAACGCACAGCCCCATCGGAAAGCCCCATGGCGAACTTCACAAGATCGTCCGTGGTGGGCTTGTTCAAGCCTTTTAGAAGGTCCTTGTCGAATCCTTCCATCACCAACTTCTTGGCCAGATCCTTATCCAAGGCCTCGGCCTTCTGGTCGTGAACGCTGAAGATCAACTTCGTGTTCTCGAAGTGCGGGTCATCAGCGAAATGATGGCGTACGTATAACGGAACGAGGGCCGTCATCCAGCCGTGACAATGGATGATATCCGGAACCCAACCGAGTTTCCGCACGGTCTCCAATACACCGCGACCAAAGAACAATGCACGCTCGTCATTGTCCGCGAAGAAGGTGCCGTCCGCATCGTGTGTGTCGGCCTTTCGCTTGAAATACTCCTCGTTGTCGATGAAGTACACCTGCATGCGCGCACTGGGCACACTGGCCACCTTGATCAGCAACGCGTGGTCGGTGTCGTTGATGATCAAATTCATCCCGCTAAGGCGGATCACCTCGTGTAGCTGGTGGCGGCGCTCATTGATGCAGCCGAACTTCGGCATGAATACCCGTATCTCGTTCCCGCACTCCAGAATACCTTGCGGCAACTGACGCGAGACCTTCGCCATTTCTTCCGGACCGTCCAGAAAGGGTTGGATGGATTGGGAAATGGTGAGGACCTTCGTGTTCTTCAAGCTCATGTTGTAGGGGGGGGAGGAATTCGAGCACAAAAATATAGACTTTTAGGCGGAACTTCAACACGGAGTTCTAGTTTAGCCCCCTTGCGACCCATTCGGAACCCGCGTTGACCGTGGACTTCATCACCTCTCCTCCCGCTATCGCGGAATGGTCGGCCCAAGCCCGGAGAGCGGCTCGTACCGTAGGCTTCGTGCCCACGATGGGGGCCTTGCACGAAGGGCATCTGGACTTGGTAATACGGGCCCGAGCCGTCTGTGATCTGGTAGCCTGCAGCATTTTCGTGAACCCCCTCCAATTCAACGACGCTGAAGACCTGAAGCGGTACCCGAGACAGCTCGAAAAGGACAGGGAGCTGTTGGCTGAGGTGGGCTGCAATGTGCTGTTCGCTCCCGAAAAAGAAGTCATTTTCGCTGATTTCCAGCCATTTACATATAACCTCGGCAGCTCGAACGATCATTGGGAAGGTCCCTCGCGGCCTGGTCACTTCCAAGGCGTGGTGAACGTGGTGGAACGCCTATTCCACTTTGTACGGCCGGATCAGGCCTTCTTTGGTGAAAAGGACCGCCAACAACTGACCATTCTACAGCACGTAGGCCGCACGGAGCATTGGCCAGAACGGATCATCCCCTGCCCGACCGTTCGTGCTGCGGACGGCATAGCGCTGAGTTCGCGCAACGCACGTTTGGACCCTAACGAGCGGATCCAAGCGACCGTCCTGTACAAAGCGCTCCAAGAAGCAGCAGCGAAGGCCTTCACGCACTCCGTAACCGAGACCGAACAGGCCGCATTACATGTCCTCGGGTCGGCGGAAGGTGTGACCTTGGATTACTTCGGTATCGCTGATGCAGATACCTTGGAACCTCTGCTCGATTGGGACGGCAGGGACCGCGCTGTCGCCTTGGTGGCCGCACAGGTGGGTCCCGTACGCTTGATCGACAACATCACCTTGGTCCGGCGTTGAGTGCGAACAAATACACGACCGTACATTCGCCGGAGGTCCCTCAACCGTCATGCCCATCGAACACCGCTTCCCGATGACCGCCTTCATTGCACCACCGATCCCGGCCCGCAATGGACCAGGGGAAGTGAGAAGGAGTGGAATGTGCATCGGTTCCCGAGCTTCCATCCGGTCATGAAGAAGACCTTGATCGGCATTCTGAAGGTCGTCGTTCCCCTGGGCTTGGGCATCTGGCTAGTGCTCTACTTCTACCGTCAACTGGACCCGACGCAACGTGCCGAGCTCTTCGATGCATTCGCCCGGGCCAACTGGTGGTGGCTGTTGATCAGCATCCTGTTCGGCTGGATGAGCCACATGAGCCGGGCATGGCGTTGGCGCTACCTGCTCGACAGTATGGGATACCGACCGGGATTTTGGAATTGCTACCACGCCACCATGAGCGGCTACTTCATGAACCTGTTGATCCAGCGGGCTGGGGAGGCAAGTCGAGCCGCACTTCTGTATCGCAGGGAAAAGGTCCCCTTCGTGAAAGGCTTCGGGTCCATCATGGCCGAACGTGCGGTGGACATGATCCTTTTGATCGGGCTGTTCGGGCTGACCATCTTGCTCCAGTTCGACAAGCTGGACCTGTTCCAAGAACGCATTGCCGCATTCCGGGCGGACCAAGGGCCGGGCGAAGCAAGCGGATTCCCGTGGCTATGGGTGGTGCTGGGCCTGATCACCGTGGCCATCGGGGTCGGTGTGTACCTCATGCTTACCCGCCCTGCGATCCACGCCCGGGTGATGGAAACACTGAGGGGCCTTGGGGAAGGCATTCGTTCCGTTACCCGAACCCGACATCCGGGTGGTTTCATCTTCCACACCTTCCTGATCTGGTTCCTGTACGTGCTCATGTTCGCCGTAGGCTTCTACTGTCTACCGGAAACGAGCACGGTTTCGTGGGCCGGTATCATGGCCGGTTTCGTGGCAGGTGCCATTGGCATCGTGCTGGTGCAGGGCGGTATCGGCGTGTACCCTGCATTCGTTGCACTGATCGTGAGCATCTACATGCCAGCTCCGGAAGGAGGTGGGTTACTGCGCCCGGAAGCATTGGCCATGGGTTGGCTGATCTGGGTGGCACAAACGGTGATGACCATCGTGCTCGGTGGCCTATCCCTACTTTTGATCTCCCGCACCCCGAAACCTTCGGAAACATGACCACGGAAGTCGCACAAGCCATTACGGACAAACGCATCTTGGACCTCGTTCAGATCCAGCGTGCGGTGAACATCTGGCGCATGAAGGGCGACCGCATCGTCTTCACCAACGGTTGTTTCGACATCCTGCACCGTGGTCATGTGGAGTATTTGCAAGAAGCTGCAGCACTCGGCGACCGCCTCATCATCGGTGTGAACAGTGATGATAGTGTGCGACGATTGGACAAGGCCACCGACCGACCGTTCAACGATCAGGACAGTCGGGCCAAAGTGCTGGCCGGCCTGCGCTTGGTGGATGCCGTGGTGATCTTCGATCAAGACACGCCATTGGAATTGATCAAGGCGATAGGACCCGATGTGCTGGTGAAGGGCGGCGACTGGAAACCCGAGCAGATCGTAGGTGGTGACGTGGTGAAGGCCCGTGGTGGCGAAGTGCTCTCGCTGAAGTTGGTGGACGGCTTCAGCACCACCAAGCTGGTCGAGAAGATCCGCAATGGCGGCTAAGGTCCATTCGAAGTTCGTTTGCCAAAATTGCGGCAGCAGCTACGCACAGTGGTTAGGCCAGTGCGGCCAATGCAAGTCGTGGAACTCGCTCGTGGAAGAGGTCGTGGACCGATCCGCAGAAAAGCGCGCTACCTCCCAAAGCGTTAAAAGCCGTAACCCGAAGCCCGTCGCGATCGATCAGATCCCCGCACAGGACGGACCGCGTATCGCCTTGAATGACCGGGAGCTTTCTCGCGTGCTCGGCGGCGGTCTTGTCCCCGGCAGCATCACGCTCTTAGGCGGTGAACCCGGTATCGGGAAGAGCACGCTTTTGCTGCAGACCGCATTGCGGAATCCGCATCTGAAGACCTTGTATGTGAGCGGCGAAGAGAGTGAGCATCAAGTGAAGATGCGCGCCGAACGCCTTCAAGCCGACTTCAAGGGGAAAGGGAACGATGCGAATTGTTTCGTGCTCACGGAGACGAATACCCAGAACATCTTCAAGCACATTGAAGCGCTGCAACCCGGCCTTGTGGTGATCGACAGCGTGCAGACCTTGCATACCGCTGTGCTCGATGCCAGCCCAGGGAGCGTAGGTCAAGTGCGCGAATGCACAGCCGAATTGATGCGCTTCGCGAAGACCACGAGCGTACCGATGGTGTTGATCGGACACATCACCAAGGATGGCTTCATCGCCGGACCGAAGGTGTTGGAGCATATGGTGGATTGCGTGCTACAGTTCGAAGGGGATCGTGACCACGCGTACCGTTTGCTGCGCCCATTGAAGAACCGCTTCGGAAGCACCAACGAATTGGGGATCTACGAGATGCAAGGCAGTGGTCTCGCCGAAGTGGAGGACCCGAGCCAAGTGCTTTTAGGTCGTCGCGAAGAACGGCCCAGCGGTGTGGTCGTGGCGGCGACCATGGAAGGCATGCGCCCCTTGTTGATCGAAGTCCAAGCTCTTGTAAGCACCGCCGTCTACGGCACTCCACAACGGAGCTCCACCGGTTTCGATCTTCGCCGTTTGAACATGTTGCTCGCCGTAATGGAGAAGCGCTGCGGTTTTCGGCTCGGACAAAAGGATGTGTTCTTGAACCTCGCCGGTGGCTTCCGCGTGGAGGAACCCGCGATCGACCTGGCCGTGGTATGCGCGATCCTCAGCAGCAACGCCGACATCGCCGTGCCCATGGATGTGTGTTTCGCTGGTGAAGTGGGGTTGACCGGAGAGATCAGACCGGTGACCCGCACCGAACAACGCGTGGCGGAATCGGCCAAGCTCGGCTTCGCACGGATCTTCGTTCCAAGGGGAACCAAGGGCATCGGCCCTTCCAAAGGGATCGAAGTGGTGCAAGTAGGACGCGTGGATGAGGTGCTGTCGCACCTGTTCGGGTGAACCGATCAGCGCTTTACGATCGCTGCGGCCGCCCAATGTCCTGTGCTGAACGCTCCTTGCAACAAGAACCCGCCGGTGGGTGCGTCCCAGTCCAGCATTTCACCTGCAACGAAAAGGTGTGGGTGCATGATCAATGAAAGGTTCGGTGAAACTTGATCCAAAGCGATGCCACCCACGGTGCTGATAGCTTCGGCGATAGGCCGTAGACCGGTCACTGGGATCTGGACGCGCTTGACATCCTCTGCCATTGTTCGCCCATCCACGTAGCGCTCGAATGGTGTGAAGGTCTTGAGCAATGTGACGGACGGACGGTCCAATCGCAGGGCTGACATGCGCTCCTTCCATGCGGCATCCTTCAACTTGTCGTCGATCTGCTCTGCGGTAAGATCCGGCTTCAGGTCGAGGGTGATCTCTGCTGCTCCCGCTTCCAAGGCTTCGCGAATTGCAGGAACCAACGGATAGATCGCGTTGCCCTCCAAGCCATACTCGGTGATCGTGACTTCTCCACGGACGGACCGTTCGCCACAACTCACCGCGACGTTCTTCAGCGGTTTCCCGGCGTGTACGCGGATCGCATCGGACAGGTCCACTTCCACCCCGCAGTTGCTGGCTCGGAACGGGACCGTGCGCACACCGATGCTCTCGAAGTGCTTGGTCCATGTGCCGGTGGATCCGGTTTTGGGCCACGATGCTCCACCCAATGCGAAGACCACGATCTTGGCTTCGATCACGGCGCGCGTCCCGGCATGCTCCACGAGCGGTCGCACTTCGTCATCAAAACCAACGAAGCGATGGTCCGTGTGGACGAACACCCCATTGTCGTTCACACGTTCCATGATCGCCTTCAAGACCTCGGCAGGCTTGATACCGCGTTCCGGGAATACACGACCGCTGCTTCCGACATAGGGGGGTACGCCCAAGCCCTCCAGCCAAGCGCGCAATTCCGCCGGGCCGAATGCCTCTAGTATCTCACGCATGCGATCCGGCGGTGAATAGTGCGCGATCAATTCTTCGCCTGCCGCACTGTTGGTGATGTTCAAACCACCCTCACCCGCCACCAAGAACTTGCGTCCCAATGTCCTGCCCTGCTCGTACACGTGTACCTCGTGCGTTGCTGCCAAACGATCAGCGGCGATCAAACCCGCCGGACCGCCACCGATGATCGCGACGCTATTCATATGACTTGGCAATGTTGCGAAAGATCGAAGACCACCCCACGCCACCGTACTTCGTCCCCAATCGGACGATCACCAGTTCACGAGCGGGATCCACGTACACGAATTGGCCGAGGATCCCCTGCGCCATGAAATCGCCATGGGGTGAAGGCAGCCACCACTGGTATTGGTAACGCGCGGAACTACCGTTGGAGGTGTCCACGCGCGTGCTGCGGTCCACCCATTCGGCGGGCACAAGCTGTGTGCCTTGCCAGTTGCCTTCGTGCAAGTACAAGGAGCCCAGCTTCGCGAAATCACGTGCCGGTGCGTTGATGCAACAGAAGGTCTTCTCGATACCGCCTTCCTTGCGATCGATGCTCCATGATGATGGATACTCCATTCCCAGGGGTGTCCACAACTTGTCTTGGCAATACGCAGTGATGGTGCGTTGATCACCATTGGCTCGCAAGGCGCGTTCCAGGATCAGACCAAGCAATTGACTGTTGCCACTGACGTATTCGAATTTCGTGCCCGGCACTCGCTTCAGCTTCATGCGCCCCATGTTCTTGTACAGCCTTCTACCGTAGTAGTATTTGGCCGCGCTGCCGAAGGGGTTCACGTAGCTCTCGTTGAAATCGAGACCGCTGGTCATTTGCAGTACGTGTTCCACCGTAACGGCATCGAAACCGTTCTTCTTCAGTTCCGGCACGAAGTCGGTGACCGGCCGATCAACATCAGCGATGTAGCCGTCAGCGATGGCGCAACCGATGAGCATGCTCATCACCGATTTCGCCATGGAGAAGGAGGTGTGTACATGGGCCGGGTCGTAGCTGTTGAAGTAGCGCTCGTACTTCAGCGTGTCCCGATGGATGATGAGGAAGGCGACCGTTTTGTGGTCCTCCAGAAAGTCGTCGAAGGCTTGCTCCTTGCCGTCGTAGGTGATCGTACGCGGACCTTTCTCCTCCGCAGCGATCGTGTAGTGGTAGGGTTCCGCAGAAGCCTCCAATGGCCGCGAAGGGAACTTCTTGTGATCGCGGGTATCGGCGAAATTGTACACGATGAAGCGACCGACCGTACACCCTGTGGCAGATACCAGGAACAGCAGGAGAAGTACGCAGCGCATCGGGGAGTATCGAGATATTCGACCAGTGGATGGAACCGCACCGGGCAGGCGAAAGGTTGTTAAATGTTCTGAGATCCAGGCCATCCGCGTACAACTCCAAAGGTATGCATGCATACTTTCTTACCTTCGCGCCCATGCATTCCCATGAATTGATCGATACCCGGTCAGCCACTCTGGAACGAGTTTCCAGCGAACTGATCGAGTTGCGTTTCAAGCCGGATGTGAAGTTGGACGTGGAGGGTGTCAGCGAGATCGCAAACGCGAAGAAGGTCCTGTGTTCAGGCAAAAGGACGGACATATTGGCCATACTGCCCCCCGAAATGGATTTCGAATTGAATGTGCTGGCCTTTGAACTTCCGCAGAAGGACGGCGGTTGCGGCGAAGACCATCGCATGGCATTCGCTACGCAGAGCTCATTCAACGAGCGGATCACGAGCATCTATCTCCGCTACCACCCGCGCCCCTACCCGACGGCCGTATTCGTAAGCGAAGAGGATGCCAGGACCTGGTTGGCCACCGAGCTACCCGTTCCTTCCGCTTCCTGACCCTTACTCCTTCACCAAGTTGTAAAGCTCCTTCAGGTCGGGGATCAGCACCACCTCGATCCGACGGTTCTTCGCCTTGTCGTTCGGATCGACCGGTACGAACTCACCACGACCCGCTGCGGTAATGCGCACGGGATCCACCTTGCTGCTCTCTTGCATGATCCGCACGACACTAGTGGCCCGTGCAACACTGAGGTCCCAGTTATCCTTGTATGAACTTCCCGCGCCGATCTTGTCCGTATCGGTGTGGCCTTCCACGAGGATGCTGAGTTCTTTTTCATTCTCAATGGCCTTGGAGAGCTTACCGATGGCCTCACGTCCTTTGGTATCCACCGCTGCGCTGCCACTGGGGAAGAGCAGCTTGTTGTCCATACTCACGTAGATGCGGCCGTTGCGCTGCTCTACCGTGAGGCCCTTGCCCTCGAAACCCGATAGGGCCGCACTCACCCGGTCCTTCAAGCTCTTCATGGCCGCATCCTTGGCGGCGATCTCCTTCTGGAGTTCAGCCAACTTTGCCTCACGATCCGCGAGGGCTGCTTGTTTCTCAGCCATGGTCCGGGCCAAGGCATCGAGTGAATCCTCCTTGTTCATCAGTTCCAACCGAAGCGTTTCCACGTTGGTCAGGAGTTTCCGATTCTCGCTCTGATTGCCCGAGAGCAACGCGTTGTACTTGTCCAGCAATTCGTTGTTCAAGGTGTTGATCTTGTCGTACTGCTTGGTCATTTGCCGCAGCGAGGTACCCAGGACGGTCGTATCGCGCTCCAGTTCGCCATTGCGTTTGGTGAATTCCGCCAATTTCGCATCGGTCTCGGCCAACGCCGTCTGGGATTCGAGTGCTTTCTGGTTGGATGCTTCCATTTCGGCCTGCATCGCCTTGGCCCGCTGATCGGCCTCTTTGTACTTCCGTTCTGGAACGCATGCTACGAAGAGCATGGAGCAAAGGAGCAATGTGGTGGTCGGCGAGTACTTCAACATGGTGGACAGTATTGACAATTGGACCGTCAAAGGTGCTTTTCGTCACCGTATGGAACTTGGTTCCGCAACATTATTTTTGAACAAGTCGTTCCAACCCTACCACATGGTGATCGATATCAATACCGGCCTACCCCAAGGATGGGCATACGCACCTTCGATCGATCTCGAATTGAAGCAGTATACCTTGCTCGGGTACCTGCAACGCATTCAAGGTCGGTTCGACGAGTACAAGCTGTATCCGCATTTGGAGCACATCCAGGCGCAGGTGGCGGAGTTGCGGCAATTGCGGAACGACAAGCGAGCCTGGGCCGATCGTCTTCACGGTGAGTTGACCGGCTTCGACCCGAGTACCGGAGCCCTCATTCATGAGCGCCCACTTCAGGGAGAACTACTTCGCGTGATCGACGAGGTGATCGCTTTCGCCGTACCCGGACTTTCCCGAATGGAAAGCCAGGGCATCGGTTTGCGCGAAGAGCTGGTTCAACACATGTCCCTCGCTCCCGTTGGCATACAACCCTTGCACCTTGCAGAAGGTTGGCTCTTGATGCGGACCGGCGATGAGGCCCGCGTGTATGGCTACTCCATTCCCTTCTTGCGCGAACGGAACGAGGATCTGCGCCACCACAACATCGTTACGCGCTATGTGACTTCGCACTCCCTTGGCTTGGGCACCACGTTCGAACGGATCAAAGCAGACCTGATCCAGCAGTACCCTCAATGGCCCAACCCGGCCACCTTCGCAGTGGAAACCGATCTGGAACTACCTTACATCGAGACCTATGTTCCGTTGGCGAAGTGGTTGGCCTTTGCACACATCACTGCGGCGTAAAGCGTCTTCGGAAAGGGGTTGCTATCGATCACCTTCGGCCTTCAGCGACCAAGGTCGAACACCAAGCATTATGGCCTCAGCGCCGGGTCGAACCAAACACGGCGCAGATCACGGTACTCCATACCATTGATCGGCATATCCCGAACCCACGGCTGCAACAGGCGCACGGACCGCTCGTGGTACAGGGGTGCTACCACGGCATCCTGCATCAGTTGCGCTTCCGCGCCCGCCAGCAATTGCATGCGAGCGTCTCGGTCATCGGTGCGCAGGGCCTGCGAGAACAGTGAGTCGAACTGGACATTCTGGTATCGCGTACTGTTGAGGTACGAGGGGGCCGCAGTGTCCATCGGAACGCTCTTACCATAGAACAAGGACAAGAAGTTCTCCGGATCCGGATGGTCCGCTACCCAACCTTCACGCCAGAACTGGGCATGGCCCATTTCCACCCGCCGGTAGTGCTGGTTGGCCGGTACCACCGTTGTGATCACACGAACGCCGAGGTTCTTCTCCAACATGGATTGCACCACTCCAGCGACCTTCACGTAACCGAAACCGTCGCTGTTCACTTGAAGGTGAACGGCGGGCAGATCCGCACCATTCGGATAGCCCGCTTCCGCCAATAGCGCCTTGGCGGCGACCGGATCGTATACGGCCTTTGGTATCCTCGTATACGGGTACGCCTCGAAGCCCGGTGCCACCACACCACGGTCCGCCGGGACGGCCAAACCGTTGAGCACGCTATCCACGATGAGCTGCCGATCGATGGCCATGGAGAAGGCCTTCCGCACACGCACATCCGTGAAAGGTGCTTTGCGCATGTTGAAGCCATAGAACTGCACGGTCAAACCAGCTACGGTCTGCACTTGGAACTCCGAGGCGGACTTCAAGATCCCCGTGCGCTCCACCGGCAACTCGTACACGGCGCTCAGATGCCCTTTCTCAAAGGCCTCCAACTCCTTCATCTTGTCCTTCACGAAGGTGTACCGAATGCCGTCCAGAAAGGGCAACGCATTGCCCTCCTCATCCTTCCCCCAGTAATTGGCGTTGCGTTCCAAGATGATGGACTCCCCAGGAACATGGCGTTTCAGCTTGAACGGGCCGGTACCCACAGGGTGCATCACCGCGACTTCTCCATGGTGCTGGAGCAGTTCCATGGGAAAGATCCAACACCCTTGGTGGGCCAACACTTGCAAGAAACTGGGCCACGGGTTGGTAAGCGTGATGCGAATGGTGGATCGATCCACGACCTCCAATCCCTTGACCCCAGGACCAGCCTCTCCTTTGGTCGTGGCCGCATATTGGGCATTCGCACCCAGCACCTTATCCTGGAACAACCAGAACATCTGGTTCATGGGCTGATAGGTACATAACGCGGTGAAGCAGTCCACCACATCCTTAGCGGTCAGTTCACGGCCTATCCCGTCGGCGAAACAGGTGTCATCATGGAAACGAACGCCCTGATGAAGCGCGAAGGTGTACACGGTTCCAGAGGCATCCACGGTCCACGAATCGGCCAAGCACGGTCGCACCGTCAGGTCCTCCTGATCCAAACGGACCAAGCCTTCATACACCTGTGCGCCGATTCGGTGCGATGCGGCCTGGGTGAGGCTGAGGGGGAAAAGACTAGGCAGGTCCTCCACCTCGTTGGCATTGAAGATCCCACCGTAGTGCTTACCACCCGCGCCTTCACGGTTGCGCACAGAGGCTGGCTCAGAACAACTGAACAGCACCAGTACGATGAATAGATGAGCGAGAAACCGCATGGTACGAATGGCCCCGATGGGAACCGGCCAAATGTACCCGCGCCTTCCAAAGTGTCCGGATGTCCTCCCGAATGGCCATCAACAACATGATGGTGATAGATGGCTGCTGGCACCAATGGGATACTTTTCGGACGAAGTCCCCGTATGCCCTATGTGTCCCTTGGCCCGTTGACCGTTGGTTCTGGTCCTTGCCTCCGCATCTTGTCGGTCCGGTGGGTCGCCTTCGTATGGCTTTGCATCACCATGCAGGGGGTGCTATCAGCGCAAACCCCGGCCACCTCGAACCTCCGGTTGCGTTGGTTCCATGTTGGTTCGGACACCCTTCAACTGGACAGCTTGAGCGTGGCACCTGGCAGCGTACATGTGTTCAGCGGTGGGTTACCCGTGGCCCTTTCCACCTTTTCCGTGGACCCCTACAAAGGCACGTTGATCTGGATGGAACGCCCGATGAGAGATTCTGTTCTGGTCCGTTATCGTGTGCTGCCCTTGGCATTCGGTTCTGTGAAGCGGAACAAGGATCCCGATCGTTTGACCTCTGCCAGTGGCGACCGTGCCGACCCCTTCAAGTACGAGCCACCGAAACAGGTGGGCGATCCGTTCGGAACACAGGGGCTGAACAAGACCGGAAGCATTTCGCGCGGTGTACTCTTCGGGAACAACCAGGACCTCGCTGTGAACTCCACCCTCAATTTGGAACTGAGTGGTCGGCTAACGGACCGGATCCAGGTGCTGGCCAGCATCACGGACAACAACATCCCGATCCAAGCGGGTGGCAATACCCTCGAGCTTCAGGACTTCGATCAGGTCTTCATCAAACTCTTCGAAGGGGAAGAAGGCAAAGGATGGTCGCTGATCGCCGGTGATTTCGTGCTCCAGCGCCCCAAGAGCCATTTCCTCACCTACCTGAAGAAGACCAAAGGGATCGGTTTCGAAACACCGTTCCAGTACTCCGATGACATCAGCGCGCGGGTCGGTGCAAGCGTCGCGATCAGCAAAGGCAAATTCGCCCGCAACGTGATCCAGGGGATCGAAGGTGTGCAAGGACCGTATCGCTTGCGTGGGAACGACAGCGGCGGTATCATCATCATTCTTTCCGGCACCGAGCGCGTGTTCATCGATGGGTTGTTGCTGGTGCGTGGACAGGAGAATGATTACGTGATCGACTACAACACCGCAGAGATCACGTTCACTGCGAAACGGCTGATCACGAAGGACCGACGCATCACGGTGGAATTCCAGTACTCGGACAAGAACTACGCACGCTCCTTGGTCCGATTGGATCATTCCGTGGACTTCGGAAAGAGCACCCTCCGCTTCAACGTCTATAGCGAGCAGGACCATCGTAACCAGCCCTTGCAGCAGCAACTGAGTGATGAGGAGCGCTTGGTCCTTCGTGAAGCGGGAGATGATCCGCTGCTTGCCACTGTTCCTGGGGTGGATAGTACGGGATTCGCGGATGATCAAGTGCTTTATCAGCGGTTGGATTCGCTGGGGTACTTCCCCGTGTTCCGGTACAACACGAACCCCGATACTGCGGTCTGGCGGATCACCTTCACACAAGTGGGTGCGGGGTTGGGCGATTATGTGCAACAGGAATTCACCCCCAACGGCCGCGTGTTCCGGTGGGTGGCACCGGACACCGTCAATGGTGTTCTGGTTCGTCGTGGTGATCACGCTCCGGTCCGTGTTCTTGTTACTCCTCGGAGTCAACAGCTGATCACGATCGGTTTCGATCACACCCCTTCTACCCGCACCAATGCGACGGTGGAACTCGCCTACAGCAACGAAGACCGCAACACCTTCAGCCAAGCGGACCAAGCCGATGACCAAGGGTATGGCCTTATGGCCCACGGGGAACATGCCATCCCGATCAGTGCAAAGGACACCACGCTCCACCTCTTGCTCGGTGCCCGGACCGAGGCCATTTCGCGCAACTTCCGTTTCGTGGAGCGTTACCGTGCTGTTGAATTCGATCGAAATTGGAACATCCTTGGCCTCAACTTGATCGGCGATCAATTGATCGCTGAAGCCGAGGTCGGTCTGCGGGCACGGAAGCTCGGACAGGTGAAGTATGGACTCAGCACGTTCCAAGTGACGGACTCCTACCGGGGCGTGAAACAGGAATTGAACAGCAACGTGAAGACCGCTCGCACCGACGTGATCGGAACCGCGAGTTGGTTGACCACGGCCAATACACGATCCACCGATTTCCTGCGCCACAAGGGCTTGGCCCAGCAGCGCTTCAAGCAATTCACCATCGGGTTGAAGGACGAGCACGAGCGCAACCTGTTCCGCGCGGACACCTCGCAGCGCCTGATCGCTGGCAGCTATCAATTCCATGAATGGGAAGCCTTCCTGCAAAGTCCGGACACTTTCAAGAACAAATGGCGGCTTGCGAGCGGCCAACGTTGGGACCGCGCCTTGCGAGAGGGTGCGTTGGTCCAAAGCACTTTGGCCACATCGTACAGCTTCGGGTTGGATCTGGCACGGAATCCGCGCAAACGCTTGAGCACCACCTTCACGTACCGCCGTTTGGACATTTCGGACAGCACGCTCACCAGCCAGCGACCGGAGAACACCTACCTCGCACGGATCGACCATGATCTCACCCTTTTCAAAGGAGCCGCCGTATTCGACCTGTTCTATGAATTCGGCTCCGGCTTGGAGCAACGCCGCGAGTATCTCTACGTGAACGTGCCCGCTGGACAAGGGCTCTACGTGTGGATCGATTACAATGGGGACGGGGTGAAGGACCTGAACGAATTCGAGTTGGCCAACTTCAGTTACGAAGCCGACTACCTCCGGGTATTCGTACCGAGCAATGCGTACGTACGGACGTTCAGCAACCAATTCAGCACGGCATTGGACCTTCGGCCAGCAGCGCTCTGGAACAATGCCAAAGGGACCAAGGGATTCGTTGCGCGCTTCTCCGACCAGGCCTCTTGGCGCGTGGATCGAAAGACCGGAGGAACCGATGTACTCGCGGCCATGAACCCGTTGGTCTTCGATCCATTGGACTCCAACCTCACGGCCTATTCCTCTTCGGCCCGCAACACTTTCTTCTTCAACCGTACCAGTCGGAAGTGGAGTATCGATCACACTTTGCAGAGCGACCGCAGCCAGAGTTTGCTCCTGAACGGATTCGAGTCCCGCTCGCGGCAATTCAACACGGTGCGCATGCGGTGGAACACCACCCGGCAATGGACTGCGGATGTCGAGCTGGAGCGCGGCATCGTAAGCAATCGATCGGACCTCTTGGTCGGACGCACCTATGCGGTGGACCAACAAGGCTTGAAGCCGCGCTTGACCTGGCAACCGAATACCTCGTTCCGCGTGATCACCTCCTTCAAATACACCGAGAAGAAGAATCAAGCGGAGTTCGGTGGCGAGCTCGCGAAGATCGAGGACTTCGGTGCCGAGTTGCGCTACAACACGGCAGGTAAGGGAAGCATTTTGGTGACCGCGAACCGGGTGGCGATCACCTACGATGGTGAATCGAATTCACCGCTGGGCAACGAGTTGCTCTCCGGATTGAAGATCGGCACCAACATGACCTGGAGCGTAAGCATCCAACGCAACTTGAGCAACAACCTGCAAGTGGACCTCACCTACAACGGCCGTCGATCAGAGGGTGTACCACTGGTGCACGTCGGCGGAGCACAGGTGCGGGCGTTCTTCTGATACGGATAGGGAGGGCTCGCGTACACGGCCCACGAACTCCGATGGACTCACCCGTTGAACCGTAAGCCTAGATCAGAACACCGACCGCAAAGACACTTGGAAATTCCTTCCCGGCGCACTTACCCCGGAAGCGAACGTACGGTAGTTCGCATCGGCGATGTTCTCGATCCCGCATTGGATGCTGGCATGTCGCGAGAGTGTGAAGGAGGCGCGAAGGTTCAAGGTCCACCACGCCGGCATGCCATCCACTGTCGCACTGGCCAAATTGTCCTCTCCGGATCCGCTATAGTCCGCAAGTCGTTTCCAACCGTTGTAAAGTACGTACACCTCACTTCGGATCCGCTTGGTGCGGAACTCCAACCCACTACGACCGAACACGGGAGGTATATGGTCCAACGGAACCTCCTCAGTTCCGGACCGAAGTCTGCCGTACGTGTACGTGATCCCGTTCTTCAACACCAACTTGTCGTTGATCTCTACGGCCACCTTCCCACTGCCGCCATGCACGTACGCCGCACCGCCATTGGTCAGTGCCGTGACCTTGCTCTGAACACCGTCGTACACCAACGAATCGCGGCCTTCTGCTCGGAATGCGGACACGACCAATGCATCGGTGAGCCAGGTGTGGAATGCGTTCACTTCCACCGTGACCTTCTTTGCAAATGACTTGCTCGCCCCCACTTCCGCATTGAACGTTCGCTCCGGATCCAGGTCCGGGTTGGGCACCACCACCTGCCCCGGGGTGCTGTCGAACACTTTGCCCAGGTCGTCCACATTGGGTGCGCGGAAACCGGTACTACCCAAGACGGTGAACCGCCAATCCCGGCCCGGCATGTAGGCCCCGCCGATGCGCCAGTTGAATGCCGCGTTGCGCTGGATCACTTCACCGTTCAAGAACTGGAAGTCCGCATCGTCGGTGAAGGTGGCATCCAAACCCACATAGGTGGCGCGGATGCCTTCGCTCAACACCCAATGTTCGTTGATCTCGAAGGTGTGCGTCAAATAGGCTGCCACGCTCTGCATGGTCGATCCACCGTTCGGATAGCGGGTGGAGAGGTAGCTCGTGGCACCGGTCTCGATGTCGCGACGTGTTGCGTTGGATCGCACTTCGTTCCGGTAGGCCTCCACACCGTAGCGGAACTCGTGCCGTGCGAAGCGCTTCTCCAGATCGGCATTGATGGCCTGTACCAGTACCTGCTCGGTTCGGCTGCCCAATAGGTTGCTCCCGGATCGGCGGGTATGCCTGCTTTGTGTGATGGATTGAAAGCTGGGTGTGATCCGTGCCAGATCGAAGGCCCGGTGTTTCTCCAACTCCAAGGTATAGGCCACAAGCAGCCGCTGCTGCGGACCGTAGTACCATTCGGCTTGCGCGGGTATGATCTCACCGGTCGGTGTTACACTGTATTCCGAGAGCCGATCATAGCGTGGTACATCGCTGCTCGTGCTCAGTTGCAGGTTCAATTGGTGAACCGTGCGTGCTCCCGAACGCAGGCGGAATTTCTCCAACACATCCAGTTGCTTGTAGGCCGTCCCGATCTGCACATTGGGCTTCTCGTTGGGCACCACCACATCCTGACCATTTTGATGTTCCACATGGAACGAACGCAGCCCGAATTCCGCGTAGCGTGGATCACGTACGCTGCCTTGACGGAGATCGCCAAAGTCGCTGGCCGTTATGGACGTGAAGCTCGAAACGCGTTGGCCACTCACCCCGAACTGGACGCCTGCTGTACGCTCCGAGTTGGCGCTGCTGTACCGAACGAAGGCGCCGCCGCTTGTCGCTAGACCTGTGCTATCCCGAAAGGGCGCACTTCGTGTGAACAGGTGTACCACACCGCCAAGCGCATCGCTTCCGTAGGCCACCGAGGCCGGACCGCTGATCACCTCGATGCGCTCCAAGGCATTCTGATCCACCGTCATGATGTCCTGCAAATGCCCCGAACGGTAGATGGCGTTGTTCATACGGACCCCATCCACCACCAGCAGCACGCGGTTGGCCTCGAAGCCCCGTATCACCGGACTGCCACCGCCGGCTTGGCTCTTCTGCACGAAGAGGGTGCCGCTGTTCTGCAAGAGATCGCCGGTGCTGGGTTGATCCAGAAAGGCCATGTCGCGTGCCTTGATCACCGCGATCTGTTCCGGCACATCGCGTTTGTCTTCTTGAAAGCGGTTGGCGGAGATCACCACCTCCTTCAGGTCGTAGTTGCGTTGTTGCAGATACACGGTATGGCGTACCGCGAGTTCAGTAACGGGCAGGTCCTTGGTGATGTACGATACGTGCTCGAACCGGATCGCAGTGGGCGACCCCAGCGCCGATAGCTCGAACCGACCCTGATCATTGGTGAATCTGCTGGCCGTTGAACCGGACGCGGTGATCAACACACCGGCCACGGGCTGGAGGGATTGGCGATCCAGTAGCGTAATGGTTTGCGCAAGGCACCAGCCCGGAAATAGGGCTAGACCAATTAGCAGGGAGCGCATCGCTTTCGTGTTGTTCTGTGATCGTTAAGGATGCTCCGGACAACTTCCGATCTACTCCCGACCCACCACCAAACGTACTGCTTGAGAGCCATGTGTGGTTGTGACCACGGCGGTATACAGCCCCGGCGCATACCCCGTAAGGTCGAAGTGCTGTTCGTTGGTGCGCAAGATCCTGCGGCCTTGGGGATCGAAGATGATCGCCTCAAGAACGCGCTGTGATGTGGTGAAATTGAAAAGACCGGTGGAGGGGTTGGGGCCGATCATGGGTTGTGCATTCGTTCGACTCTCAATTCCAACCGGGAGGAGCGAGCATTCGCAGGGTACGCCAGGTAGGTAAGGCAATGCTGTATTACGATTGAACACGAAGGTGTCTTGAATGCGCAAACACATGAGTTCAAAGAAGCCAGTCCAAACGTACGAGTTGAACAAAGCACCGGTCGAATTGCCAATTCCCGCCTGCCAAAAGTTGAAGTAGACTTGAGACTGTGGACCGGGTTGAAAGCCAGCAAGATGAATGAACAGCCGACTTACAATGACCCCATTATTTTCAAGTGTTCGGATCGAATCCACGACGACATCCCATAAGAAATAAGATGGGGAAGACTGTGCACCGAAATCTTCTTTTATTAGCACATCGCGGACCGTATCACCAACAGCAGCGTTCACGTCTGCGGCAAGGTACTCTTGCATGGAGTCCAAAAGCATCACATATCCTTTCCCATCCGGGGTGGAGCGCACATAATCCCGACTAACACGTTCTTCATTCTCAAATTGCGAATGCCTGTGATATTCATCAATGCGCTTGTAGGTTTGGCCAAGGATGATCGTATCCGGATCGGATTCCATGACCATATGCATCCAGACAAGGTCGGAACCACCGAGATCGATCGAGCACCAAGAAGCGGATGAATCCGGGAAGCATTGGGCGGTGGTAGAGAACGGCATTGAACATAGAGTGGACAACAGCACTTGTACACCAATTGCAATTGATCTTCTCATTGCAGAATGATCTTACGGGTTTCTTGCCGACCGTTACTTTCCACAACCACGAGGAACATGCCTCGCAGGTGGCTCGCAACAACTTGATATCGTGGTCCATTCCAAACCTCCGCCGGGTCTGTCCCGCCCCGGCGAGTAGCCGGTGCTGGACGACCCTGCGGCCTCGTAGCCGCACACCCCAACCCGTATCCGAGATCTTCACTCATGGTGCCACCAATTTAAGCATCCAGCACTTCAGTTCACCACGAAGCGCCCTTTCCACCCAAGTATCCATGCTCTTCTTCGGGGCCGCAGGGTCGTCCACTCAAAAGCAGCGGACAGACCCGGCGGAGGTTTGATGCGTTTCATGGTTGTTCGGTGTTCTTCCGACCTACTCCCGCACCACCACCAACCGCTGCACGTTGCGGCCATGCGGGCTTTGAATGATCGCGGTATATACGCCAGGCGGCTGCGCGGAAAGGTCTATTTCGACACTGTAAGGCAGAAGGCGCTGTACTTCCCGTCCATGAAGGTCGTACACTGCCAGAGGCCAAGAACCGGGTGAAGGGATCCGGAATACCCCTTGCGATGGATTGGGCCAATAGGCAAGTGAAGGAGCCTGATCGAGTGTGATCGTCCCCAGGCCGAGGTCGTAACAATAGCACAGTGGGCCACCTAACTGCAATTCTTCATATAATCGAAAGCGCGTAGTGTCATTCACTGCAGCACATTCGGGCGTTGGGCCGGCAAGTTCATTGAGCATCAGGATGGGGCCGAAGGGAGTGCCCATGTCGGTCTGCCAGAATGAGATCCCCGCCATAGCACCGGACGAACAGAGCGGCTGAACATACACCCGTCGGGCCTGCACACCGTTCTCCTGCAGCTCAACGATCGAGTCAACGATCATATCGGTGAGCATTCCGTATTCCCAGGAGGTCACACAATTCCAATCTCCGATCGCTACATCCTGTACGATCTCACCAACTTGAGCATCGACATCTCCAATGAGCACCTCCGCCTCCATGCCATCTACGCGCGCAAAACCTCTACCGTCCTGATCATTCCGAACATAGCAGCGTGAGAAGGGCCACAATTCCATGGTCGGGGTCCACTCGGTAGTATACTCGATCACCATGTACGTTAGACCTTGGATCACGGTGTCCTGTCCCGGAACCATAGAAAGTGTGTATTGATCTGTACCATCCGGATTATTCCTCGTCAAGCACCATGCAGCCTGTTCCGTTGGGAAGAATTGGGCGGTGGCCGTGAACACCCAGCCGCAACCAATTGCAAGGCAGACCAGAACAGCAGCACGAAGGGATCGGTTCATGGTTGTTCGTTCTAGTTCCGAACTACTCCCGCACCACCACCAAGCGCACTGATCGAGAGCCATGTGTGGTTGTGACCACGGCGGTATACAGCCCCGGCGCATACCCCGTAAGGTCGAAGTGCTGTTCGTTGGTGCGCAAGATCCTGCGGCCTTGGGGATCGAAGACAACCGCCTCAAGAACGCGCTCTGAACCGGTGAACGTGAAAAGACCGGTGGAGGGGTTGGGACCTATCGTGGGTCGTGGATTCGTTCGACTCTCAACTCCAACCGGCAGGAGCGAGCATTCGCAGGGTAGGCCGGGTAGGCCGGGTTCCAAAAAATACCCCGTATATACATAGGTGTCTTGAATGCGCAAGCAGAGTGGTTCTACATTTCCCTGTGTAATACCCAATTGCATTAATGGCCCAGTAGAATTACCAATGCCCGCTTGCCAAAATGTGCGATAACCAAATGGAGGAATGAGTGGGTCCCATCCCACTGCATGTATGAACTGACGGACAACGCTGACCCCATTGTTCTCCAATGTAATGATCGAGTCTACGACCACTTCTTTAAGATCGAACGATGGCAGTGGACCTGATTCCGAAACCGTAAGCACATCATGGACCGTATCACCTACGGCAGCGGAAATATCCGCAGCAAGGTATTCTTGCATCGAGTCCAGTAACATCACATAGCCTTTGCCGTCCGAGGTGGAGCGTACATAGTAGCGTTGTACGAATGTCGAGTTTTCCCACCACCACGGTTCACGATTGTATTCTTCAACACGCTTGTACGTTTGCCCAAGAATCAAGGTGTCCGGATCAGACCCCATGACCATTTGAATGCTTCGAGAAGTCGAACCACCAGCATCCTGTGAGCACCAAGATGCGGAGGAGTCCGGGAAGCATTGGGCGGTGGTGGAGAACGGCATAAAGCATAGAGTGGACAATAGTAGTTGTACACCAATTGCATTTGATCTTCTCATTGCAGAATGATCTTACGGGTTTCTTGCCGACCACCGCTTTCTACCACAACCAGAAACAAGCCTCGCAGATTGGTGGCGTCAACCTGATAGATGGGACTATTCAAGTTCGAAGTTTTAACAAGCTCACCAGTCGCTCCATATAGTCGCATGGTTCCTGTGCGATGCTCTTGTATAAATGCAGCATTGACGGTGAATGACTCCGACGCAGGGTTCGGATAGACCTGAAGTGCCCCAACAATGGATAGAACTTCTTCTTCGCTATTGGCTTCCGGTACGCCCAAGCTTTTGGGCCGGAAACTGTTGCCAGACATATCACACGGATGAATGAAAGCATGGAAGCTCGACCCTTCAATAGCATGAAATCCGGGCCTGAGGTGAACCTCAGAACCACCCCGATAATTCACCTTCAAAGCGGTGGGCACAACAGCCTCAGACGTAATGGACGCTTGAGCCTCTAAGAAGGTACCGGCGCTGTATGTACCCATTTCATTCAAATCGATATCCGAAGGACAATGCAAACCGTGCTCCCAAACACCACGCCTTAAACCTCCGCAGGGTGAGCACTCATCGCCACCTCGCAACCAAACCTCCGCCGGGTCTGTCCCGCCCCGGCGAGTAGCCGGTGCTGGACGACCCTGCGGCCTCGTAGCCGCACACCCCAACCCGTATCCGAGATCTTCACTCATGGTGCCACCAATTTAAGCATCCAGCACTTCAGTTCACCACGAAGCGCCCTTTCCACCCAAGTATCCATGCTCTTCTTCGGGGCCGCAGGGTCGTCCACTCAAAAGCAGCGGACAGACCTATTCTATGTCATTTGCAAGCATTACGATGAGTTTATTTTAGGCATGAGGAACTCCAGGCATGTGCCAAGGGCGACGTGCCCCCGACACATGTTCATGCCCGTCGTTCATCGCGCCTATCCCTG
>Ga0209582_1000323_pt1 | contig 36176 bp, 67 predicted proteins | sample KloWWTmetKNB5Kit_FD_187176 | JGI IMG/M metagenome (GOLD analysis project Ga0209582, IMG submission 187176) | Active sludge microbial communities from Klosterneuburg, Austria, studying microevolution and ecology of nitrifiers - Klosterneuburg... | ecosystem: Engineered > WWTP > Aerobic digester >...
AGCAAATACTGCTACACCTTTTTCATAATTTGTTAAGTCTTTTAATTTAGTCCAGTTTAAGTAAACTAAATGTCCCCAAGAATATAACATTGCTAAACCTAATATTGTTTCCATTTTTATTCCCCTAATCTTATTTAGTGAGCTACTAGGGAGGCTCTTAATTTGTTAATCTACTTTTGTTTCTTCTTCTAAAGCTTCCTCTGCTACTTCGTCTATAATCTTTTTGAATTTTTCTAACTTATCTTTGTTTTTACTCCAACGGTATTTATCTTTAAAAGATTTCAAGATTTTTTTAAAAATATTTCTTTGTTCTTTTTCTAATTCTTCTAATACAGATTGGGTAATTTCTTCTTTTGACCTTGCATAATAACTGGTATCAAAATATGTTTCTTCTAAATCATCTACAATTTTATTTACCATTCGGTTAGTAATTTCACTTCTTATTGCACTATGCATAGTTCCGTTATAATTTATAACGTCTGTCATTATTTCTTTTTCGTTTATCTCTATTTGCATATTGTTATTTCACTATTTTTCTAATAATCTTATCACCGACTTGATAAGTACTAACTTTTAATATAATTATCTACTACATACTGGTCTGATAAAATTTTCTTTTTTTCTATTTCTTGGTCTTCGGTTTCTTTTCTAATTAAGCGGTCAAGATACACTACGTCTTTTAAAAACTGTATATGATTTTCTTGCTCTTTTATGAAAGGATATTTTTCTTGTAAGAGTAGTTTTAGACTATCGTATCTTTTTGCTACTAAACTCATTTCAGGGGCGAGTTCAAATAGACTTGATATTCTTTTATTCCAATACTCCACATTTTTTTTATCTCTTTTCATATTTTACTTAGAAAAATTATTTATTTTTTTTCTAATAATCACAAAACAATTAAGGCATAAACGAAACTGCAAACTATTTCCTCTTATAACATAAACAGTTGTGCTATTGGGACAAAAATTGCAACTTCCATCTATTATTCTATGAGATTTTTCAACTTGTATGTCTTCTTCCATATCTATTTAAGTTAATGATTTGTTAATAAATAAGTCTGTAAGTTCTGCTTTTTAATGAGTTCAGCATTTCTTTTGTAGCTAATAGATACCTTTTTAAGACAATCAACCTTTGTCCTTTTGGTGTGGCTTTCCAAACTACTTTTGCTCTTGCAACTGTTGCTTCAAAACTTTCCATAAAGATAGCTTCTTCTTTTTCTAAGTCTGCTACTTCAAGTGTCATTTCTGCGTAAAGACTAGACAATTCGTCTGCGTAATTTTCTAACTGTTCTTTAGTTAGATTTTTCTCTTTTACTTGGGTTATAAGTGTTCGTAATTCCATTATTTTTTATATTTATTCTTAGCCCTGCCCATATAAGTATCAGTTGTTCTATGGCAAGGTTCACATAATGTTCGACCGTTATCTATTGCAAAGCGAAGTTCAGGGAAATAAGCGAAAGGTTTTATATGGTCTGCGTTTAGTTTACCTCCTTTAAGTAAACAAAATATACAAGTCCAATTATCTCTTTCAAACACTGCTTTCCTCCAAAGTTTGTATTCACGAGATTGTCTTAAAGACTTATTTTCTGGACTAATTCCTCCTTGCCAATTCCAATGTTTCTCTTTTGAATGACCTAAACTAATTTTTATTTTTGTTTCCTCACTTAATTTGCGACCTTTTATTTTACTTTTAGCGTCTTCCTTTATTTTCCAACCTCCACGATTATGACCTTTTCTAGATTCTGACATTTTTCTTTTAGTTTCTTCAGAATGTTTTTTCCCTAACATTGGTTTTGTAGACTTAACTAATCCTTTAGTTCCTTTATTCCAAGGTAAAAATCCTTTTTTAAATTGACCAGAATGTTTTAATTTTTTTGTTCTTTTGTATACTCCTGTAGGCATATATCGTTTTTAGTTAGTAATGTGCCTTAAATCGCAGTTTTGAGCGTTTAGAAGGGTATTTCTGAGTCATCTTCTTCTTGAATATCTGGCTTATCTTGATAAGTCTTTACTCTTTCTGTTTGACCGTCCATAACTAGCTCAAATCCTTTTCTTGCTATGTTCTTAGTATGGTCTGCGTAAGCGTCTGATAATTTACAAGACAAGAAAGTATTTCCTGTTCTGTCTTTCTTTACCCAACACGCTCCTGCTTCTACAAAGTTTGAATCGTCTTTGTCCCCTATGTTTACGGAGATTTTATAATCTGGTGCGTTTTCTGTCTTTTTAAATTTATTCTTTTGTAGATTAAAGTTCTTCATTGTTTATTTTGCTTGTTATCCTTTTAAATGATTTTTTTATTTCTTGTATTATGGCTTTTTGAATTGGATTTAAACTAAAGTAATCTTCTGATGATATTTCATTACTGCCGAGATATTTATCTAACATCTCGTTCCATTCTTTTCTGTTCATTAGAATCCAAGCTCATCATCTGTTACAACGACCTTTGTGCTTGAGTCTGTGTCTGTATCAGTTACTATACCGAGCATTGAAGCAAGTGAGTATCTTCTGAAATAAGTTATCATAGCTCCGACTGCTTGTGCTTTGTTCATTCCTTCAAATCCCCTTAATACAAATTTACTTTTTACATTTTCTACATAAACCAAATCTTCTATTGGCATATCTGTTTCACTTTCTATTACTTCTGCAGTATCTATGTGGAACAAAACTGTTTTTATTTTATTTCCGTTTATAAGTTGAGTAAATCCTAAACCGTGCTTTTTTAGAAGTGGATTGATTATTTCAAATATTGAAGGTAAGTCTGCATACTTGTAACTAAATCCTGAAACATCTTTTGATATAACTGGTACTTCTTGTTGAAATTCTGCTAATGCTTTGTATATATTTTTCATACTTTTATTCTTCTAACTTTTTAATTATTTGTAACGCGACCATTCTTGTTGTGGTACTGTAACCATTTTTTATAACATCTTCTAAACACGCTTTGACTAATCCTAATTGTTGTTCGTTTAATTCTATTGTTTTATTCATCGTCTTGGTCTTCGTTAGTTTCTTCTTCTGGTAATTCCCCTAGCTCTGGGAGTTCTCGACCGTCATCTCCTACATAACTACTGTTATCTAACAACACATCTTCGTAATCTTTTGTCATACTTTTTTTAATGATGTACCTGTGGGGAAATATCGGTTATAGGGTACTTTTTGCATTTCCCAAACTTCCCACGAAATATTGCTATTTCTTTTCCCCCACCGATACACCATTTTTAATTTATTCTTCGTTGGGACTAGCAACGCTTTAATAATTTAAGTGTATATTATTTTATAGAGTATGTCAAAGGGTATGCTGTGGATAACTTTACTTAAAAACTTTTAAGATACTCACACTTCTTACATATCCAAAAGTCTGCTCCGTTATCTTTTCTTATTACTATCTCCCATTTGTGCCAACAAAAAAATGTTTGCTTAATAGTATTTAAAATTGTTTGTATAAGTTCTGTTATCATATATTCTAATTCCTTACTGCTACCCTTTGGGTGTTAGGTTTGTAAATTTTAAAACAATGTGTTTGATATGCTTTTAATTCTTTCTTCGGCGAGTTTGGTATATTCTTCGCTTATTTCACTTCCTATATAATTTCTTTTAAGCATTACTGCCATTTTACCTGTTGTTCCACTTCCCATAAATGGGTCATAAATTAAATCTCCTTCGTTGCTCCAAGATTTTATATGGTCAGAAGCAAGTTTTTCAGGAAATATCGCAGGATGTTCGAAAGCATATTTATCAACTGATGATTTACCTGCTCCAATATCATAATCCCAAACATTGTTTTTTATTTTTTCTTCTTTAACAATTACATCTCTATCCATACCACTTCTCATACTTGCATTTTCATTGGTAGTTCCACTTTTATAAGACATACTTTTTGTTTTACCAAAATTAGTGCATTTTATCATTATAGGATTAAAAGTTCTTGGCCGTCCTTTACTAAAAACAAACATATATTCAAAACTTTGTTCAAAACGATTATGTGTTAGTGGCACCCAATTATTCTTATAATAAATCATAGTATCGTGTAAGTTAAATCCACATTCCTTAAAGAAAAGAGCTTGTTTGAAACTCGTTCCACTTTCACTTCCGTTTATTGTGGCATCTCCAACTACCCAAACTACTACACCTCCCTCTTTTGTAATTCTAAATAATTCTTTTGCAATACTTTCAAAGTCAAAAGAATATCCTTTGTAATCTCGTAAGTTATCATAAGGTGGACTGGTTAAAGTCATATCCACAAAGTTATCAGGCATACGCTTCATAGTTTCAAGACAATTTTCATTGTAAATCTTATTTAATTCCATAAATATATAATCGTTAATAATAATACTATCCAAAATACTCTAAACGCCCAAGTATTCTTTTCGTAAAAATCTAATTCTTTGTCAGCAATCGCCCACCATATCCAGTAGATTGCTTCTTCATACATATACCATAATACTGCTAATACAATCATTTTGCTTTTATGCTAAAAAATAAGTATTTTGTAAATGCCGACCGTCTATACTTTTGTCTATGTCCTATGTCGTTTTTTTGTGAAATCAGGAAGTATAAATCTTTCGTTGGTATATGGCTCAATCGTATTGCAAAGTAGCTCGGTGTATTTGGTGTTATGTATTTCTGATTTATAGGTAGCTTTGCTTTTTTAAATTCTTCTGGTGTGCCTTTGGTTTTCTTTTTCCAATGTAAAAATCTACAATAATTTTCCACTTTGTTTTCTAGGATATAGACTTCGTGAAGTTCTTTTATTAAAGTTTGTCTTTCGTTTAGGGTGGTTTTGTTTTTACCTAAGTCTTGTATCTTTTGGAGGATTAAGTTTTGGATTGAGAGTTCTTGCATAATTATAATCTCATTTTAGGGTAAGAAAAATATTTACCTAGCCAAATCATCATAATTGTTTGAGTTTGAGGGTAAACAAGCATATCTAAATATTTACCTTTTTCATCTTTAATACTTTCAGAAGCTCCGTTCGGTATTACTACTCCTTTTTCATTAACTATACAATCTATTTTTATAATATATGTTATTTGTTTATTTTTTTTCATAAATTTATGTATTTTTAACTTTTATTTTTTTAATAACAACTTTATTTTATCTAAATCTGCTTTTCCAGTTCCACCACAGTTTATTTTTAAAATCTCAATAAGTGCGTCGTTTAAAGACACTGAATTATCTATTGAATAATCTACTACTTCTCTGCCAATAAACATACTTGTCCAACTTCCAAGCCACATTAAATGCAGTCCTAAATTACCATTTGCGTATTTTTTATCTTTATCAAACAAGTCAAACATAGCATTTGAATAATTCAATATAGTATCTTTATATTCTTGAGATGTAACTCCCCTATATTTTTCTTCTTCTAATTTGTCAAATAATGTTTTCATTTCTTTATTTGTTATCTTTTAATAATTCGTGTTCTATTTTTTCTACTTCTTCAAACGCTTTAACATAATCTAGACCACCTTCTGATATTGATTTTGAGTGTTTATTTAATGCTGTGTTTAGTTGCTTAAATATTCTTTCACGTTCTTGCTTTACTGCTAGTGAGATTTCTGATTGTATGAAGGATTTTATGTGTTCTGATTCAGAAGTTACTTTATTTGGTACAGCTCGTTGGCTTCCATCTTTATCAGGAGCTTCCCAATATGCTGGGTGATACTTTTGAACCTCGCCAAACTTATCATCAAACCTCTTATTTATTTCTTCTGGTAATAATTCAGTCTTATATTTTTTATGAGAAATATGATTTAAAGAGTATCCTCCGTTCTTAACTTTTAACCATTCAAAGTTATCTTCTCCTTTATAAATATGTCTTCCACAAGTAAAGCATATTCCTTCTAATTGTTTTTCTTGCATAGTTATTTATCTTTTAATAATGCTTTTAAATAATGTTTCTAAAAAAATCCTGTTGCCTTTCGTTTTCTTGCCAGTCTTGGCTTTTATACTTTTCATCAAACCATACTGTTTTACACTTTAAACAATAATCCCATTGAGTAAAATAGTAGTTTCTTTTTACTGGTGGTTTTTTCCATTTTTTTATCACACACACTTGACCACACTTTTTACATATTCCACCTCCTAATTTAATTTCTATGTTTTTTTTGGCTTTCATTTTGTTCTAATAATTTTAACACAAATAAGTTCCACGATAAGTCCGACCTTTTACATTGTTTAATAAACTTATCTCTTGTTTGTTCGTGTAATCTTAATGTAAAAACTTTATATTTAATTTTCTCTTCTTTTCTTTTTTCTTTTTTCATATTTGCGTATTACCATAGGTATTACTAAAGACCAAACCACTTCCGTTCCCTTCCCTATTTAAAGCTAACTGGTGGTGTGTTCCGAGTTCCCTTTGATTAGGCTGTTCTTGTATTCTCTTAATAGAGAAGTAAAGAATGGATATTGATTTATAAAGAGCAAAACTTTAAATGAGGTTGAGGTTTACGTTGACGCTTGCCACTCGGTTATTTAAGTCCTGAGTTATCCAGCGTGGATTTTTGGTGGACTAAAAACAAAAAAACCCTTTCACGAGAGAGCGAATGGATTTCTCCACTCCCCCATCTCATGAAAAGGTTCTTACCTATTTTGAAACGGGTTACTCTCGTGGTTAGTAAATTACTAACATAGCTATTATAGCAAACAGAATAAATCGTGCAATAGATAAACCTGTGGATAAGTGTATATAGAGAATTACAAAAACTACTATATGTAGTAAAACAAAAAGAACCCCTACGTTTGGAGTTCTTTTGAAATTGCAATATTAGTTTTGACCCGTCTTCACGTTTAAAGCTCTCTAAAAGAGCTAAGTTCTTTCTAGCATAGTTCTTGACAAGTGTCAATTACTTTGTATTCCATTTCTTTTTTTTAAAGTCGTAGTCATACCATTTTTTAGCGTTTTGAATACGTCTAACCATATACCCTAAAAGATAAGTTAATGCTTCATGTCCGTTTTGATATGCTGGGTCTATTAATACTTGCCTACTTTCAAATAAATATAAAGCTGTGTGTAAACATTCGTGAGCAATATTACTATAATTGTTTTTAGTTTCTCCAATATAAATTTCTTCTACTAATTTTTGTCCATCAGGTTCAGGAACAAAACAAAATGCACTAGAAAAACTAACATCTTTATCTTCTATTACTTTAAAAGATTTTGGATATTTATTTTTTAAATAATCTTTCATTAAGCTTTTATCGCCATAGATAACATTAACTTCATAGTTGTATATATCTATTGGTAGTAATATGCCTTTGAGTTTTTTCATATATTTATTATACCATAAATAGAAAAAGCAAGCCTAGTCGCTTGCTTAATCTTTTAAAAAAATCTGAGGAAAGTATGAAGAACCTCAGTAACTACATTATACATAAAATACTAACTGTGTCGAGCAGTTAGTATCTATGGCTGTCTAGAATAGGTTAATATCTGAGCTTTATATTTATATAAGAAAAAAATTTATTATCATTTGTGCTATTTAATTTGTACGGCTACTCCTGTCCTTTCAAGAGTAGGGAGGTGTAAACTAAAAGTTTCATTTTTATTTTTTAGAAACCTGTACAATTTGCAAATTTTTAACAGCTCTTTATTTGCTCTGTAAATAGTATAAACCCTTGACAAAAAAACTGCTAGAAAATCTGTGGATAAGTCCCATAAAAAAGAAGCCAACCGAAATTAGCTTCTTAGATTTTCTCTCATAAGCTTAAATTAATTTGATTAGGATTTATTAAATCCACAATTTTCATTTCAAAAGTTGATTCTTCGTGAAGTTCTTTTTCACATTCCTTACATAAGCAAGGGATTTCTTTTGAATTAAACAAATGAGAAACTAATTCTTTGTAAGAATTACAACGAGGACAAATACCGAGTATCATAATCTTAAATTTTAAGGTGAACAATTTAATCTAATTGTAAAACAAAAAAGCTACAGAGTCCATCAGGACAAACTGTAACTTTTAAGACCTGTCGTGCCAATTCGTAGTTCCAAGAAAGGTCAAGAAAAAGAAAAACCAATCAGTCGATGGAATGAATTATTTATTTTCAAACCAAAAATAAATCTTTCTAATAAATCCTCCTACAATCATAAATGCTGAAATAAGACCAGTTACTAATTGTATTAATTCAGTAAGTGATTCTGTTGTTAAAGGAATATTAAAGAATTGACCTATTACTATTATCATTGGAATCCACGCTAATAAAAGTCCTCTAATAGTGATACTTAAATCTTGTGGATTTGCTGATGAGTTATACCATTTACTTTTTTCCATATTATTATCTTTGTTATATTGATAATCTACGACCTCGTCGGTTATATCTTTCTTTTTAAGTTTTATTATTCTATAGCCTGGCATATATTAATTATACTAAATAATTTCTAAAATAAAATCTTTACCTCCCATAAATGTTTGAAATGCTTTTACTGTTTTTGTTGAGTTTAGAATGTCTGCGTGTTTATCTTTGTTCACGTCGCCGAACATATCCCCAAGTAAGATACAACCTTGAATGTCAAAAAAAGTATTTCCATTATGAATATAAATACCTCCTCTGTTTGGAACATTTTGAACTTCATAAACATTGCCAAATTTTAGGCTAAACTTTCTTTTTACGTTATATCTGCCTTTAGGAATACAAGAGATATTTTGCTTATTATCTTTCCAAGAAAGCTCTAAGGTTTTACACTTAAATCCGTCTGCTATTAAGTCTCCTAATTGCTGTTTATCGTCGCTATACGCCCTTTTAAGCGTTACTACGGGTAAAATAGGCTTATTGTCTACTAGCTTGTGTAAATCCTTTAATAAATGCAAATACCAGTCTATTCTAGGTAGTCTAGCAAAGTCAGGATTGTAGTTATGAGTTATGTCGGCAAAACCTGTTTTAAAGAAATAAAAATGAGCCAGCTCGTGATACCAGAACTCACAGAAAATATCAGGGTATACATTCCAAAACTGTTCTGGCATTTGCATAACTAATCCGTCTGTTGCTGGGTTTGTAGGTTGTGGATTGTATTTAGTCCAGTCATAAACGTGCATTAAAATATTAGTTTGTCCAAAGATATAACCTTTAGATTTTCCGTCTTGGAATATTGCTGAACTATCTAATAGTCTTTGATTTGTGTTTAAGTATTTGATAGGGAAGTGAGTAGTAGTTTCGCCTAAATCAATAAACTCAAAGTTAAGGTTTACTTTACTTTGGTGCTTTTTTACTTCTGCTATACCTTGTAACAGTAAATCTTTATTTATACCTTGTGTAGTGTAGTAGATTTTCATAGTTTTAATATTTTATTTATAGCGTTTAATATTTTTTGGTTTACGATTTCGGCTTGTCTAATTTCTTCTTGGTCTTTTGTTTGTGGATATTCTAAAGATTCTCTTAATGAGGTTATTACAAATTGTTTAAATTTTTTAAATTCCTCTTTTTCCATTTATTTTTTAGCTATTGCTTTTCCGTTAGGATTGCCTTTGAAAACTTTTTTACCTTTGATTATTATTTTACCTTTCTTCATATGGTTGATATTCTATGTCATATTTGGATAATGCTTGTTCGACCGATTTATCTATTGCTTGTTGCATTTCTTCACTTTGAAAACCATTTTTTATTTTATTATCTATTGCCATTACTGATAAGGTAATTATAGCACCTCCAAATAATAACAAAACACTTATTGCTGTCCATATTTGAATTTTACCTTTTTCTAAAACATTTAATCTTATTTCTTTATCTTTAAATATTGATTTCATATCTTCTTTAAATTCGTCAAAACTAGATATATGGTCTGATAATTTTTGGTCTAAACGCCCCATTTTGCCGTTAAAGTTTTTGTCCATGCTTTCTTTAATAGTTGGTTCTATTCTTTTGAGTACTTCGTCAGCAAGTCCGCTAGTTTCTTGTTTACCAGATTGTACGGCTTTTACTATTAACTCTTCTATTTTTTTGAATTGGTCTTCGTTCATCTTATACGTTTGTGTCTAAACTTTTTACGTTAGCTATTAAGTTTGTGTCTATACTTTTAATGTTTGCAAATACGTTTGTGTTGTATGATTTTATGTTTGTTGGACCTATTGCTGGAATGTAAAGTACAAAACCAACAACTGTTGTAGCTCTTGTTGCTACAGCATTATTTTCTACCATTCCTATTTGAACACTATCTATGCCTGAAGTAGTCCAAGCAGTTGAAGTAGCAGGGTCTACTAATGTGAGTTTACCAGACCTTACTACTGATGTTGTTCCATTAAAAGAAGTTGAATCACTATTTGAAGCACCTGAATTTATGCGAGTAAAGTGAGCTGAAGTTACACTAGTATTTTCTCTTGAACGAACTACTCCAGTTAATGCTAATATTGTTCCACTTATTCCAACAGTAGACGTGTCTTGCATTGCAAATAAAGCTGTGTTTGGATTTCCTGTTGTTGGACTTTGAACATAATCTGCATCATCTGCTGGAATTTCATCTACTTGAGTATAATCTGATGCTCCTGTTCCACCACTCCAGGTCATAGTTGTACCATTAGCTGTAGGAACTATAGATTTTACTGAAGCAGCTCCACTTGGAAAAGTAGAATCGTCTAATACAACATCATCAAAATAGGTATCAGTATTATCTGTTGTATTTGTTTTATTTGCAATACCTAAAAACATTATATTAGTATTAAAATTTCCAAAGTCAGAAGTTCCTGAAAATTCACTAACTCCATCTATAGATAAAGAATACGCTCCAGTAGTAGTACCTTGCACTCTTATTCTTATTTGATACCAAACTCCTGTAGAAAGTACTGTAGTTCCAGCAGAACCTAATTGTGTAGCATTATTAAATACATTTATTTTACCTGCACTGTCTATTCTTGCATTGAATGTTATTGAACCATCTGAATTATTTACTTCAAAAAATTCTGTAAGATTTGCTCCTGTTGGTAGAGATGCAAATCTTACATAGAATTGAGTATATAAATCAGCAATAGCTAATACTGCATTTTCTGAAGATGCACCAAATTTTTGAATATTAACAAACCCACCATTAGTAGCAGTTGGATTGCATCTTAAAGAGTATATTCCAGTTCTGACTGTACTTGTATCAAAAGACGTTGTTCCAGAAACAGAAAATGGTTCTAGTGTTGCTGCTCCTCCTTCAAATCCTGTAAAAGTTATAATTGCCATAATTAAGCTACTGTTATTTGATGGTCTTGTGATGGATTAAAGTAAATCTCATCGGCTGTTAATGCGAATCCTACAACTCTAATAACATTATCTGCTCCTGTAGGTATTGCTGTTTGAATTGCTCCTGCTGTTTCTCCTAGATATACTGGACTACCTATTGTAAGAGCTGGGAATTTAGCGTCTGCTCTTATTTGTCCTTGAAGTAAAATCTTTGTTGCTGAACCGTCACCTGCCGCGGCTAAAACACACATACCAATTAATACTGGTCCACCTGTAGCTGAAGCATCTGCATCTGTAAGTTCCCACCTATTGTTTGCCGCTACTCCATCAAGATAAATTAAATCTCCAAAAGCTAAAGTTGCTCCTGCTGTTCCTGTTATACAAATACCTGAATATTTTCCGTCAGCACTACCTGCTGGGTCTAAGTCAATTGAAGTATTTTCTCCAAGAACTATATTACCTGTAAGAGTTCCACCTGCTGTAGTTAAGATATTTACACCTTCAATCGCAGCTACCCCTGCACTTACTCTTGAAATAGTTGTATCAGAAGCGTGTCCTAATTCTAAAGAACCTACGCCTAATGCTGTTGAAGTTGAAGATACAAGACCTGCTATTGGGAGTCCTGTTGCGTTAGTTAAAGTTCCGCTAGATGGAGTCCCTAATGCACCGTTAAATGTTACAAATGCTCCTGCACTTCCTACGTTTACTGCTAGTGCTGTGCCTACTCCTGTGCCTGGAGTTATACCTGCCCAAGTAGTTAAGTCTGCGTCATACGCTTGCACGTTTGTACCAATAACAAGTCCTAGAGTAGTTCTAACTTGTGATGGAGTTCTTGAAGCCCAAGCACTTGCTACAGACACAATAAAGTTATCTGTTGTGGCTGTTAGTCCTGCTATTGTAGTTAGGTCTGCGTCTAATGGTTGTTTGCCGTCTAGTGCTGTTTGAAGTCCTGAAGTTTTCGCTATTGAAAGAGCTGAGTCTGCTATTGCGGTAGCATTACCAGTTGAAGTTACTACTCCTGTAAGGTTTGCGTTTGTGGTAACAGTCGCCGCGTTGCCTGTGATTGAACCTGCGATTGCGTTAGTAACAGTTATATCAGTAGCCCATAATTTAAGAACTCTATTTGTAGTTGTTCCAATAGTTTGTGCTGAACCTTGTGCTAAGGTAACACCAGTAGTTGATGAGAGATAATCAGTTCCATCTGTTGCAGCACTTATTGCTGTTCCATTTCCCTTTAATACACCTGTGATAGAAGTTGTTAGAGTTATAGCTGGGGTTGTTGTATCTGTAGCTACTGTTCCTGCAAATCCGTTAGCTGAAACTACTGATACAGATGTTACTGTTCCACCACCTGCTGAAATAGTAGCTAGTTCAAAGTCTGTTTCTCCTGCGTTTACTCTTACTACTTTTAGTGCATTACCAGTATATGAAAGTCCTGCTAGAGAAGTTAGTTGTGTATCACTTGCTTGTTTTCCATTTAATTGAGTTTGGATTGCACTTGTTACACCTGAAAGATAACCTAATTCTGTTGGAGTTACTGCACTTGATATTAAGTTTTTAGAAGCATCAAAATAAGGGACAGTTGTTGCTGTTGCGTAGTCAAATTTAGAGCCACCATAGAATGTAGAATTAGCTCCACCACCTGCACCAAATAGGGCTGTTACTGTGCCTGCGTTTGATAAGATTTCTACACCTGCCGAGCTACTTGCTTTTATATCTGCTCCTAAAAGATTGCCTGTTGTGTATGTTACGCTTGTTCCGTTTGTAGTTGCTCCTGATATGCCTCCGAATGAGCCTGCGTTGTTGTATTGGAGTTGAGTATCAGAACCTCCTGGAGTTCCTCCACCGCCACCAGTTGCATTTACAACATAAGGGTCAGCTAAAGTACCAGAACCATCAAATGTTACGTTTGTTCCTGCTTCTATGTAGCCTGTTATGTTTGATATGCCACCGCTAGAGCTATGTTTCTGCAAAAGAAAAGAAGTTCTTTGGTCAAGGATAGATAAAGCTCGGTCTAAATCTTCTTGAGAAATATACTTTTCTTTTTTGAGTTTCTTTTTTACTTCTTCAATGATTTTAGTGTCATCTAACTTTGGAATATTTTTTAGAGTTTCTTTTAAGACTTCATCTTTTATATCTTTGAGTTCTTTTTCTGTAAAGTAGTCTTCTCCTTTTACTGGAGTGTATCCGTCTTGTCCGTCAATAGGTTTGATGGTTTTTACTTTAGAAATTAAGTCTTTAAGCTCTTTAACTTGTTTTGCGAAATCTAACTTAACTTCTTTTGTTTCTTGTGAAACACTGTTGATAACTTTATTGTGTTCTTTCTCTATATATTGGATAGCTTGTTGGATAGTTGCAAGGTTTTCTTTAGAGATAGAGTCAAAATTATCCTTTGTTTCTTTGATTATTTTGAGGACAAGGGTTACAAAAGCTCTAATCTCGCCTGTTACAGCTGATTTTGCTTGTATTGTTTCTATCTGTTCTTTTAGGCTTTTTAGTTTATCCATTGATTTATTTTTTGTTATGTGGTATTAGTTAAGTATGATTATATTAGCAATTATTGGTGGTGTATGTGGTTGGATTTTAACTGATTTATACATACAATCATTAAATTAATCTTTTAATAAACCATTTAAGCCAGTAGCAACTATTCCTGTTCCTGCAAGACCTCCTATAATTTTTGTTCTAGTAGGATGTTTTTTAATCCATAATTGAATAGCGTTCATTCCTTTTTCTTTGATTGCCTTTTGGTTTGTTATATCTTTAAGGTTAAATAATTGACTCATTTCTTTCATAGAAGTTTTATAGACTTGGTCAGGAGTTCTTTCTGATATAAAGTCTTGAATAGCATTTCTAAATTCTTTCTTAATAGTATTTTGAAGTGTTGGAGAACCTGAAAATGCTTTCTCTATTGTTCGGTCAAATTCTTTTCTTGATTTCCAAAGAGTTTCCATATCATTCTTTTTAAGACTCTTTAAGAAATTATTTACTGTGCTTTGTTTTAGTTTAGATAGTCTAGCTTCATCAATAGTTAAGTCGTCAATATCTGCTAATTTTTTAGTTAAACTATTTTTTAATTCACCTGTACTAAATATTCCATTATTATTTTTTAAGAATGTTCCTACTTCTTTATCTTTTTTAGATATTTCATTTATGATATTTTCTGTATTTTTAACAGGGTCATTAGTAAATATACTCTTATATTTTTGAGCAATAGTTTTTTCTTCTGGTGAAAGAATATATTTAGATGGTTGAGTTGCTGTTTTAGGAGTAATTTTACCACGATTTAATAAATCTTCGTATTCTGTGGGTGTTAAATCTTTTGTGTTAGGAGTTACTGCATCTAAATATTTGTTTTGTTTTGTAATTTTAGCTTGTTTTACTCCACCTGAAGCACCACCAATAACACCACCTAAAACTCCACCAGCTACACCTCCAATTAATCCACCCTTTACAGTATCTTTTAAGATTTCACTAGCTGTTTTGTCTTGTTGTAGTCCTTGTGAAGCTCCAGTAAGTCCTCCAGTTGCAACTCCACCAATAGCTCCTGTTGTAGCTCCTTTTAAAGCTCCTGAACCCACACCTACACCACTTATTGGTATCTTATTAGCTGTTCCTACTATTTTACCTGCACTTGCTGTTGTAGCAAGTTGTAGAGCATCGCCTAAGACTTGCTTATTAGTTAATTCATTTTGATTAAGTAATTTTTTTGCACCTTCACCTGTATTATATATATCGTTATTTAAAACAGCTAAAGCATTTTCTAGTCTTGAAGTATCTTGACCTGTTGCTTTGTTTTCTTTTATTCTTGCAAGTAATTGACCTTGTATATCCATTTGTTGAGATTGAGTTTCTTGTATTTGTTTTGATACATTTCCTGGTGCAATAATTTCTTTACCGAATATTTTTACTCCTTTTTCTGCAAACCCTGTATTAGCAATTCCTTGTCCTAAACCTTGAGCAATTTCTTTACCACCTGTAAAGTCTAAAACTTTCTCGCCTATACTTCTTTTAGCTGGTTCTGGTTTAGGTTGAAATGGGGAAAGGTCAAGCCCATATTTTTTAGCTTCTAAGTTCAAAGACCCACTAGCTGCCATTTTTTCTAAGTTCTTTGCAAAATCACTATTAGGATTTTTTGATGCGTATTCAAATGCTTCTCTTATATTTGCCATTATTTTGTTGAGTTGTTAGTTGGTAATTTCCAAACCAATGCTCCGTCAGAACCAACAGACATATTTGTTGTTGTGTAATCTACTGGAGCTTGAACACCTAATGATTGTCCAAATTTATTATCTGCTGGGTTTATCGTAGTTGTTGTAGCACCTCCAAAAGTTTCTAATTTATCAACTCCAGGGTATGCTGTATTTAATAAATTTAAGTTATTGGTATAGTTTTTCTTTTGGGTTTCAAGGGCTTGGTTTAGGTTTGCTGTTGGATTAACACTTAAACTACTTCCTGTTATTTTTTCGTAATTTGTTCTGTCATCTGCTGAAATTGCTCCTTGTCCAAATGCAGCGGTAATAGCTAATTGAGCAGAAGAACGAGCTGATTGAATTGCTCCAATACCCTCTGCGGTAACAGGTCTTGCACCATATTTTGCATATAAAGATTTTAAGTTTTCTAATTCTGAAACCAATCCTTTTACTGCTATTGTTTTAACTCCTACTTTAGACTCTATTGCTTTTGCTATATCTTCTTGTTTAAGAGTTCCATTATTTATTCCTTTTGCAGCATTATCTTGCCTTATTGTATCAGCATTTCTTGCAGAAATAGTATTGTAAATATTTGCTTGTTGTGCCTTTTCAGTCTTTATTTGTTCTTTTAGCATTTCTGTTTTAAGATAATCCCCACCATATTTACCTAGAGCTTGAGCTACTTCTAAAGCACTACCACCTCTTTGTTTTACAGCATTTGCACTTGCTATTATATTTGCTGGAGCGTTTGGAGTAGCGTCTAGTAACATTTTTTCTATTGCTTTCTCATTCTCCTCTACTTTTTCAATTTCTTTCATAGCCATTTGACCTTTGAATTGTTGTTTTTGTGCTTCTTTTTTCTCTGCACTACTTAAATATGGGTCTAATGCTTTAATAATAGTGTCGTAACGTTCTATACGGGCTTTGTAAGGGGCATATTTAGTCGCTACGGCTTCTTCTGCTGTTTGTATAGCTAATGCTATATCTCCTTGTTTAGCGAGAGCTGTGGCGTTTAAAACGCCTATTTCAGCGTTCTTTAATGCTCTAACTATCATAGCGTCGCCTGCTAACTTTGCTTTGCCCATTTCTGCGAAAGGTAAAAGAGTATCTCGTCTTTCTTCTGCTCTCATATTTGCTACGAGAGTTATGTCGTCTTGTTGGACTTCGGCTTGTTTCTTTAAGATTTGAGAGTTAATACCTTGTAAGTCTTGCTTAAGAGTAGAAACACCTGCTTTTGCAAATTCTTCGGCTCTACTTTGTCCCTCGCTTTCTAAAGCTATGGTATCTCTTATGAGTTGGTCAATACCAGCAGTTTGGAATTGCTGTGCTTTTTGTTCTTGCTCGTTTAGTTTAAGTTCTTCTAAAAACGGATTTGCCATATTTACTATTGGTTGCTGTGGAGTAGTGATTTCTGGAGTTTGTGGAAGTTGTATCGGAGTTTGTGGTTGTAAACTTTGTGGAGTGATTACATTAGAAGGTTTTAACTTTCCTGTTAGTGGGTCAAAAGCTCCTTCTATTGTGGAGTAACCTTGTTTTATTTGTTCTTGAGTTAAGTTATTAGGGTTCATTTTAATTTATTATACCTACATTTGCTAATTTTGTTAATAGTTCATTTACTGTGGATTTTAAATCATTTATTAAAGTTTGTTCATTTGCTGAATATGTTCCGTCTGCTGTGCCTGTTATTTGGTCTATTGCATCTTGTGGGACATTTTCAAAACACTCTTGTATTACGAGTTTAGGGCTATCTGTTCCGTTGTGTTTATGGTCTTTTAAGTTTTCCATTATCGTAAAGTAATATCTATTAAATTAACTCCTCCACTTGTTGCTACTTTTAATTGAATAAACTCACAATCAGCTATACCTGCTATGTCTTCAAAAGAAGCTATATCTCCCAAGTTTGCATAAGTCCAAGTATTTATTAATGTGTAAGTTTCACTTGTGTTTTTTCTGTATGAAATTGCTATTTGGTCGCTTGTCGCTAAAGTATCAGCTAAAGTCCATTCTATGTGTTCAAATGATTTCTTTTTATTATATGTGCCTACTCTTATTAAAGGACTTTCTATTGTTATGTTTGCAAAAGTATCTGTGTCTTCATCAATTCCATCAGAAGCTCCTTTATACCAACCTACTCTTAATTGGTCTGCTCCTTGTGGATTGATATTTATAAACCCAATACCTATTGCACTTCCACTTGTTTTACCTGTGGCTAGTTTGTAAGCTAAAATTGTTTCTCCACTATCTGTTATTTCCCATACTGCACTTTCTGCTACTCCATTTGTTGAAACATTACCTACTAAAAGATTGCCTTTAGAAGATATTGCTATTGCGTTTGGGTTATAAGTTACTTGAGGTTGTATGTATGCTGTTTGATTATTTATTTCAAATCTTTCTGTGAAAGGGATAGTTGCTAGTTTTCTATAATTAGTTCCGTCTGATATATAAACATTTCCATTTCTACCTGCTGTTACATAGAGTCTGTTTTGATATGAATATAGTTGATAAATTGCGTTTTCGTTGAATACAATAGGTAAGTCTGCAAGTCCAGGATTACCTAAAGTTCCTGCTTGTCTGTTCCAAGTGTAAACACGCCCTTTATCAGTTCCTACTGCTATTTTAGTTCCGTATTCTGTTATGCAAGTAGTGTATTGCCCGTCTGGTAAGTCTAGTGCGGTGTTTACGATTATTGTCGGTGCTACGCCTACAGTTCCGCTAGCTGTTACTTCTAGTTTTGAGATTAAGTTTCCGTTTGTAGTGTATAAGTAGTCGTCTTGTCCTACTACTAATTGACCTTGATAGTCTGCGTTGAATGAAGTTAAGAGAGCTGGAAACCAAGTAGCCGAGCCACTATCAAGCGGCCCATAAGCACCTATATTAGCTCCATATCTTACCCATAAATAGTTTTTATAGACTTTTATATCTCTTACTAAGGTAAGCCCTGTTATCATTACTCCACCTGAAGAAGTGTTTTTGTATATTGAAGTTGCTGTTGCGTAGTAAAAGTTTCCGTAAATATCAATTACATAAGCTAAAGGTAATCCATCTGCAATTAAAGAAGTTGTTGCTAGTCCTTTTTTCGGCACTACTAGACCTTTGTTTTCAAAGACTTCTGCATTTTCAATTAGACCAAAACCCATGATAGGGTGTTTGGTCATTCCTTGAAACCATTTTGAGATTGTTAGTGTGCCGTCTTTATACATAGATTATAGTTCTAAACTAAATGTTATTGGTGATAAATAAATAGTTGAAGAAGCATTTGCTCCTAATCCAAAAAACTGCATTGAACCAGTAGGTAAGTTTGTACTGACTGTTGCTTGTAGTGTCCCATTTACATAAAATTTTACATCTGTTCCAGGATTAAATACTATCTCATATGTATTCCAATTTGTTATTGTCATTGAAATGGAAGCACTTGTATTATTAGAACCATCTCCTACAGAATAATACATTGTAGTATTATTTAGTAAAAATCTGACTCCTTTTACTGTAGATGTGTGTATGTCGTCAAATGTTGTAGATGCATCTACGATTCCAAAACCCATATAGTTACTTGCTCCCATATTCCCTAACTTTGCCCTCCATTTTATTTTAATATCTTTTGAGTCTGTAGCACTATATGTTTCTCCACTTCCACTACCAGGAATTGCGGCATAAAGTAATGGGGTATTAGAACCATAACTTGTAACACCGCCTCCTCCTAAAGATTGATTTCCACTAGATGACGCTGTCCCAACCCAACCTGGAAAAACATAACTAGGACCAGTATCTGTATAACCAAAAATAGGAGATATCCAAGAATACCAAACATTACTAGTAGCAGTTGTATTTGGAACTTCATTTAATGTTGCTTTTGTGTCTGCATACGCCTTAATACTTTGCTGTGAAGCTGTTTTAACTGCACTGTCTGATGACATTGTGTCTTCATCTAAGAACCAAGCGGCACCTGCTAGAGTTGTCATATCGTGTAGTCCGTCTGGGGTTACTGCTCTAGTAGCGTCTGTGCCTGTTTCAGTTTCTGCTGTGGTTGCTAGTTCTACGACACCTGCGACAGTTGTTGAAGCGGGAGATGCACTAGGGTTAGCTACCCAAGTTGGCACACCTGCTTGAACTGCTAAGATTTGGTCTGTAGAGCCTATTGGAAGTCTTGCTGTTACTCCTGAACCATTACGATAGATTAAATCTCCGTTAGCGTCAGAGCCGAAGTTTATTTGTGGGCTTGTTAGGGTTTTATTAGTTAGAGTTTCTGTGCCAGTCTTTGAAACTGCTTTATCACTTCCAGTTACTCCTGAAAGTTTGTAGTCGTGTGAGGTTGTTACAGCACTGCTGTCAGCCCCTACCTTCGCTTCTAAGGCTTCTATAGCGTCGTTAGCGTTAGTATGTTGTCCAGCGTGAGATACAACAGACATTGAATCTGTTCCTATTGGGTTTGTTAAACTATCTAAACTTGTTGGAAAATTAATCATATAATTATTTAATTAAAAAGTGATAATGACAACTCGGGCAAATAATGTCTGAGAAGTGTGTTTCTGGTAATACTAATATTAGGTTTTGTGGTCGGTTATCTAGTTTATCTCCATTTATGTGATGTACCCATTCATTTTTAGCAAGTTTTCTACCTAGTATTTCTTGCATAATTACCCGATGTTCTAATTTTCTATTGTTTGATGTGCCTACTCTTTTGTAACCTTGTGAATGAATTCCGTGTTTGAAATTCTTACTATCTTCTCCTGAGTAATTTTCTTTATAAAATCTTCTAGCACACCAACTTTTACAAAACTTATTATTACGACAACTAATAATATCAAAATCTTTTTTGCACTGGAAACAGTTAAGAACTTTTGTATTCTTATGTTGTCTTTTATGTGTGCATTTAGGTTGGTTATTTTTTGTCGCCATATTATTGTTTTGTTTCTTCTGTCCAAATGGTTAATTTTTTACCATTATAAGTATATGCTTGGTCATTGTACTCAATGTCCGCATCATAAGTTATAGCGATTTGTGAACTAAACTTTTCTTGTTCTGTCCAATTAGCCATATTAAGCAGGATTCCTGTATTTAGGAATCATTCTAAATTTATAATCTTTCAACCTTCTTGAATAGTGAGCTGATATAGCTTTTTCCATTTCAAGAATTTCTCTTTTGATTTGTTCTACTTTGTTTAAGCCTTTTGCAACTGCGTAATCTAGTTGTGCATATAATGAAAGTATCCTGTGGAATTGAGAAGCAAAACCAGGTTCTTTAGTTGTATCAGTTGTTGTAAAATATTCTGCTTTTCTTTTAAAATAAACTTTTAATCCTGCTGTGTAGTTATAGTTAGGTCTAGGGTCTAGCATTACAGAGCCACCGACTACATCATATCTATAAGGGATAGATACATTTTCTGTTTTATTTTCTAAATAAGAATAAACATCTTGGTCGTGGACATCTATGTTATATATAGGGCGAAAGTTTCCTGAATCATCTGAAACTAATACTTTAACTACTTCTAGAAACGAATCATCAAAAGAATAATCTTGTTGGTTGTTTATTAAATCAGTTGTTGCGATAGGAAGTGTTACATTATTTAAATCATCAAATTGCCAACGATTATCTGCTCTTAAAATTAAAGCAGAAACCTTATCTAAACCATTATTGATTGAACGAGTTATATCCCCAATAGGAAAAGCTGTGCCATTTGTACTGACACCAAAGTAAACATCTTGAATTAAACCTGCTCCGTTAGAATTATTGTACTGCATATTTTTATTGCACCACAACTTGCTAATTAAATTATAATATATTTGTTTGTAAAAGTAAAACCCTATTCCCTCCGTGCTAGTTGTGGATAACACAGAGGAAGAAAGGTTTTACCCTTTCTTAAATGTTTTCTTAAATTCTTCTACTCGGTCAAACAAAGTAACCACGATTTCATCTCCTACTATTTCGGTTTTTTCTATGTCTTCAAATTCTTTTAGTTTTGGTTTTACTTCTTTTGTAATGATAGGCACAACTCTATCTTTTATCTTTTGAATTTTAAGAGCAATCTTGTTTCTTTCACGTTCCATTTTCTCTTTTCTATCTCTTAAAGCATAGTGTTTATCGTACATATCCTTTGGAATAGCTTTAATCTTTATATCTTGTATTTCTTTTACTACTACTTCAAGCTCGGTTACTAATTCTTGTATCTTCCCGTTGATTTCTTCACCTTTTTTAATTAGTTCTTTTGGATTTACTTTACTTGTAATTTCCTTTTCATCATTGTTTACAGCTTCAATTTCTAATTCAAGAGCTTCAATATCAGACGATAGCTTTCTACCTTGATTTACAAGCTGGTCTTTCATTAACAAATATTCTTTTAGTTTTGAGTTTTTAATTTTTATCATATAGTGTTTCATACGCTTTTAACCATAAATGAGCATTATTCTCTATGTTGTATTTTTCTTCAACATATTTACGAGCTTCTTTACCCATTTTTAAGCGAAGTTCTTTATTAGCTATTAATTTTTCTATTTCTTCTATCCAGTTATCTTTTGCAAGTATCATATGCTCGGCATCTTCTTTATCTACTTCATAAGGAGAGCCACCATCAGAGAAACTTTGAGCAATAACTGGAATTTCAAACATAGACATCTCTAAAAACTTAATATTTGATTTGCATTTATTGAAGTATGTTTCAGCTCTTGGAATAATTGCTATATCTAGTCTTAAATTGTTAAGAGTTTCGTAGTATTCATCAAACATCACAAAAGGTTGCCATATAATATTATCAGCTTTCATTATTTCATCTATAAAAGCGTATTCTTCTTTGTAAAGTTGTCTATTCATTTCGTCTTGAGTATCTGGTGGTAGTGAAAAGATAACAATTTCTACGTCTGGTCTGTTTAGAAAGTGTCTTATGATAGGTTCTATTAGTTCTATGTCTTTTGTAGCCATTAGAGAGCCTACTATTCCTATTCTAACCTTACCATTTTCATTTCTTAAAGGCTCATCAAAGTAAAAAGGGTCTACACAATTAGGTAAAACTATTACATTGTTGTGTATTTTCCTGTATTCTTCTGCTAGATATTCTGTTGAGCAAGTAACTAGGTCTGAAATAGAGATAAAATCTGCTAGAGTGTTTTGGACTCTTTTCATTCCACGTTCAAGGCGTTCTTTATCCATATACTCATTAAAACGAAAACCACCATCATCAAGATAAGTGTCGTCGTTATCAAATACTATTTTCTTGCCAGCTTGTTTTAAGAGCATAGCAATTTTCTTATGGTCTGGTTGGTCTGGTCTGTGGAATACAGCTATGTCTGCGTGTTGTGAAGCCTTAGCTTTATCTTCTGGAGTCTTATGTTCTGGTCTAATAGAGGTTTGGTCGCCGTCCCACCCGTTCGCCTGCAAAGGAAGTAAAGCACGGACAAAATAACAACCTTGAATATTAGATGAAGTAAAATATACTCGCATTATAAGTCTTCAAGTTCTGCTTTTAATTCAGCGACCTTTTTTTCTTTCATTTCTTCTAGAGTTTTTATAGCTTGTTTTATTTCTTTGAGAGTCATATGTGGTTTTATGAAAGAAGCTTCTTGTATTTGTACTGGTGGTTGAGTTGGTTGAACTACTTCGTTTCTTTCTATAATTTGTTTTGTGCGAGGGTCAATAACATTTCCGTTTTTATCTAGCCTAACACTTTCTTTTTTTAAATCATTTGCGATTATAACTGTCATAATTGTTTTCAGATTTATGGCTACTATCTCGCAATCTGAGTTGAGTAGTAGCCACAAACAATTAACTAATAATTGACTATGATGTCAAAATTCTAACACCTGCTAGGTCACGATTTTCTATAACACCGTATAGAACGTCTGCTGTGACTAGAGTTGAAAGGTATTCAGGCACATAGTTTGCTTGAACACGGATTCCTTCTGAACCTACCATAGCTCCTTTAGAACCACCTGAACCCAATGGAGATGTTGCGAAGTGCAAAGCATCTTTGTGAGCAAGTGCGTTTACTCTACCAGTAGTACCAGAAACGTATTGAATCTGAGTAGTTTGGTAAACAGGAATACCGTATAGGTAAGCCAAAGGTTTCTTAGCTACTGGGTCTTGAACTGGAGAGTTAATAGCTAGAGAAAACTTATCTAATGCTTGGATTTGATTCCAGAAAACATTAGGGTGAACGAAGAAAGCACGATTGTCTTGTGGGATATTTGCTGAATCAAGATATGCAATAGCTGCACGAATGTTTGAGTCTGCAATAGCCGCTGTTGAAGCTCCTACTGATTGAGAGAATGAAACAAAAAGTAGAGCTAAAGCTGTATCTAATTTCTTAGAAACTGCATAAGCTGCTGCTTGTGAATAAGTTTCCATAATTGTATATGAATGCTTAACAAAAGCTGCTTCACGGTCTTCAATAGCAAATGATGCTTCAAACCAGTTGCTTACTGTCAATGTAACTGAAGTTTCAGTTGGGGAATTTAGAGTTACCGCTGAACCTGTGGATTTAGAGTTAGCTGAAATCTCTGTTATGTTTGGAGTGTAAACAATGTTACCACCACCTGATAATTCTTCACTTCTGTTAGTGAAAAAGTTACCCATAACTAAACTTGCACGAAAGAAGTCATTTAGTTTTTGACCCCAAATCTTTGGAATCATTACATCTAAGTCTCCTGACGCACCTGTGAACGTATCTGAAGGGAATGCCATATATTTATTGTTGTCAATTTAGCTACCATTACCACAACCTAATATACACTATCTAGACATTGATTTTTTCCAGAGTTCTTTGTGTTCTTCATTAGTTAGTCCTGGCTTGTTGAAGTCATCTTTAGCTTCGGAATAACCTGAACCTTTAGAAGCACCTAATCTAGCATCTTCCTTTTTCTTTTCTTCTGCTTGTTTTTCTTCATAAGCTAGGAAAAGAGGATTTTTTTCAGCGTCTAGTAAAGATACTCCTTTACCTTTTGCAATAGTATGCAATAAGTCTAGTTCGTCTTCACTTCTGCCTTTTGCTATTAAGATAGCTTCTTCTCTGGAAAGAGTGTTATTAATGTTTTTTGGAGGATTTTTTTTACTTGCATCAAAAGCGATTGCTTTCTTTTGCATAGCCTTAAACTTCTCCTTTGATACAACAACAGTTTCTTCCTCTGGGGTTTCTTCTGTATCTGTATCTGTAGTTTCTTCCTGTTCAACAGTTTCCTGTTCTACTTGAACATCTTCTTCTTGTTTATCCATGATGAGATAATATTTTGTTAGTCCTTTTGGGGAGAGGATTACTCTTTGAGTGTTATGGTGGACACTATTTATAATTATTATAACTTACCTAAATTAATATGCAAGTTATTCACTTCTATTTAGTCCTTTTGGTTTCTTTTGATTAACCATATCTTCTAAATCTTTAAGTGCATTTTTGATTATCTCATTGGCTTCTGCATATCCTGAAATGTCTTGCTTTAGGAATGCCTTTGAGATTAGTTTTTCTTTAAGGTTTTCTATGAAAAATACTTTTAAATCTCCCATAGTTGCCTTATCTTGTGCTAAGCGTTTTAATCTGTCCATATTATTGTTGTGATGCTGGTAAAACGGACTCTGTTTGTTTTGTTAATGCTGACTCTTTATTCTCTGGAATATTAGCCTTTTCTGTTTGGACTGGTTGAGTTTGTGGAATAATTGGAATAAAGTTTATACCTGATACTTCTAGGATTTCATTTAATAGGTTTGCAAGGTTAGGGTCTTGTAAGAGCATAGGATTAGCTGAAATCTTTGCAAGGATATTATCTAGTGTTTGTAGAGTTGTTTGTTTGTTTCTTGTTTCGCCTGTTATATCTACTGTGAGCTTGTCTTCAAAGTCTGAAAAATAACCTTTTGGAATATCTATGTATCTACGTTTGCCGTCTTCTTTTAAGAGTTGTGTATAGAATTGAAAGACTTCATCATATTGCTCTTGAGTCATTATGTTTCCTTCAAGAATGCCTTGTTTTATTCTGTCGTTTGTGTGGTATGTTGAGAAACTTTTATCAATAGCTTGTAATTCGTTTGGTGAGAAATCTGATGAAAGAATATGCTCTTTGTTAATCTTTTTAATTAAGACAGGAATAATCCATTTCATTATAACTTCTGTCCAAAAGATACCTGCTTCTTCTCTACGATAATCAAAGAATGAAGACGCTTGAGCTGATTGAATTGCCACAGAACCTAGTGGAGTATTTGCTGGTAAGGTTTCTCCTGTTACTGCTTCAAAAGTATTAGTTGCTCTTTCGTATTGAGTGTTCCATTTTTCTACAAGGTTTTGAAATTGTGGTAGAGAGTTAGGAACAAGGTTAAGCAAGTTCATATCTTCTCCTTCTTTTAGTTCAAAGATTTGTCCATTATCAGAATCAGTTAAGATGTTTTGCCCTAGTGAAGTTGCGTTAGTTTTGATGTAAACTTTACCTGCTAAATCCATGACGTTCTTCTCGGCTATTATAGCGTCATTTATCCACATTTGAGCTTCAAACCCGTCTTCTACAATACCTACGCCTAGCCCTCTACCTGCTACGTTATCCCACGCTAAATACTTATAAGGGCTTTCTTTTTCTTCTTCTTCAAATAGCACATAATCTCCTGAAACAATAAAGTGCATTTGTTTAAATTTAGTTTGGCTACCTCCTTCTTTTAAAACACTTTCAGGGAATTTGCCGTGTGCTTCCATAACACAAATCTTTTTAACACCATTATCTTTTTTAGTTTGTTTGTCTGTGTATGCTTTTATTACTTTATCTACGTTATCCCATACATCTTTCTTTGATGAAAGCTCGGCTGGAGTCATATAGTGAAGTTCTATAATCGGACTACCTTGTATATTAGTTTGGTCGGTTATTACGTTCTTCCATTCTACTATTTCTAGTTTAAGTTCTCCTTTCTTTTCTACCTTTTTAAGTAATACACCACCATATTTAGCTCTAGTCTTTCCAAAATCATTTAATACTTTAGCAAGGTTTGCTTCTTTAGCCCAGTTTTTAAACTCGTGGTTGATAAGCATTGAACGGACTCTATCTGTTGGATTATCTGAATAGACTCTTATGTCTTTAATATCTAGGTCAGTTGCTCTAGTTGCTACGTTTACTCTAAACTTTGTAATGTTATAGAAAGGTTTTATTCTACCTATCTCATCTCTTTGACCGTTGATGTATTTAGAGTCCCAGTAATATTCTATTTTCTTTATAGTTTGTGGTTGGCTAAAGTAAAGACCATCTAAAATCTCTACACTATTTTCTTCGTATGTTTGTTTTATTTTTGCTAGTTCTTTTGTTATCATTTTTGTTCCACAACAAAAATTATTTTATAATTATATTATCTACTATTCTAAATAGTTTGTCAAAAGTTTTCTTCTCGTATTATGTATTTGTATTTGTCTTGCTTGGATTTGTTCGTGGTCGTGAGGGACTTTTATTGCTGTTATGGCATATCTAACAGAATCAAGTAAATGGTCATCACCTCCTTCTGGAATATTTAAAATCTTTCCATCATTATCTACTTTCCATAAATAATTTCTGTATTCTTTGATTAAGTTCACACTTCTTTTGGTTACTGAAATCTTTTGGAATTGCACCATTTGAATACCTTGTCTAACTGAATCAGCTCCTTTCTTTGTTGGTAAGACAGAAAGTCCATAGCTTCTTATCTCGTCTATGCTTTTAGGCTCGGCACTATCTGCTATGATAACTGATTGTGTAATACCTTTAAATATATCCACGATTTGCTTATTAGATAATCCGTGAGTGTAGGTTATCTCATCTAGGATATAGCCTCCATTGTAATAATAAACAGATACAATAGCTGTTGGGTCATTTGTATAACCAAAGTCTAATCCATAGCGTTCTAACCTTGCTTCGTGTGGTATGTCGTCTATGATTTGCCAGTTAGTGTATATTCTGCCTTCTACTTCTCCCAGTTGTCCTAATCCGTAAACTTGCCACCAGCTTTTTCTTTCTCTACGAGATTCTAGAGCGTGAACTATTTGTGGGTCAAGAGCTTCATTGTCTTTATAAGTTAAGATAATATGTTCTACGTCATCTCTTTTATCTTTTACTTCTGTATAAAACCAATACTCCGTTGAAGGATTCCAGTCAAGATAAACAAACTCTTTTGTTCTTATATCTAATTGCTCAAATGCTTCAAAGGTTACGTTGTTTGCTTCGTTTATAAACAACCTATCACGTCTAGCCCCTCTTAATTTATCTCCGTTATCTGTTGAGAAGAATTCTATTTGTGAGCCTGTTTCAAATGTGTAGATAGAATCAGTTGCGTTCCATAAAGCATCTCTCCAATATCCGTGTTCTTGCATTATGTTTTTAAAATCTCTCATAGCTCCTCTTTTTAAATGTGGAATACTCTCTGAAACTATTGAGGTTAAAGTCTTTTGTTTATCTGTTTGAGCTTTTGCTATAAGGTAAAGTAAAATAGAAATAGTCTTTGAAGCACTACTTCCTCCTTGTACTGCTCTAATACGTTTAGTTAGAGCCGATATTCTCTTGGTTGCTGTTGTCTTCTGATATGCCATTAGTTAAATCCATTATTGGTTTAGGTAGTTCTTTTATGTTTAAGTCTTGTTCTGTCTTTAAAGAGAAGTCATCTTTCATTCTTCTTTCTGCCCATTTCCAACTATTCTCTTTTCTTATATCATCATCTAGTTCGCTTTCTTTCTTTATTGCTTGAACTATGTTCTGCATAACCATTGTATTTACTGTGTTTTCCCAAGATTGTATTTTTATCCCAAGTGCGTCATCATTGACAATCCAATTAGAAAGTGTTTGAGGAGGTAATCCTATAAAATTACAAGCCTTATTCCTAGAATAGCCCATTTCTAAATAAGGTTTTAAACTTTGGACGATTGTTTCTTTTTCTTCAGTTGTCCATTCTCTACCTTGAGCCATTGTTTGCTACTTCATATATGAATAATGCGAAGTTTGCTATATCTATTGCTTCTTCCTTGATGTTTTCTTTATCGTTGTTTTTATAGCCTTCTTCTAGTTCTTCTAGTTCGCCTTTTAGAAGTTTTATTAACCTTTTTAAATCCATAGATTGCCACGCCATTGGTTGGTATCTATCTTTTCTCATATCTAGCTTATAAGTCATTTTTTCTGCAAAGTTTTGTATTAAATCTTTTTCCATTGTAAGTATTGTTTAGATGTTAGCTTTATATTGTTGTTTTGTAAAATGTATTCTCTTAATTCTTTTCCTATTGCTGGGTTGTATTTTAATAGTTCTTTTTTTATGTCTTCTATTGAGTAGTCTTTTTTGTATCTTCTACCAGAGCAGTTATTCTTTCTGTATTCTAAAAGTGTTTCAGGTGTGCAATATCCGTCAGCTCCATTGTAGTCATATATTATTACGTTTCTTTCACAAGCCATAGCTTCATAAGCTGTTCTTCCTAATCCTATAACTAAATCAGCTTCATTTATTGCTTCTACTACTTCACTTGTGCTGTTTTTTGCTCCTATTCTTCTGAAATTTAATCCTAGTTCTTCACAAGCTATGAATATTTTGTCTTCTATTTTACTTGGATAATTTGAACTGAACAAAACGTTTTTTAATTGTTGATTTACTGTTTGGATTGATTTAAATTTATCACAATCAATTCCATTTCTTATAATTATACTCTCATAACCTTGTGTTTGCAAGTTTTCTTGGACTTCTTCTGATACTGAAACATACATATCAGCTCCTTGTACTGGTTGCTCTAGGTCAGGAATTACTCCGTGAGAGGTAAATATCTTTTTGATTGGTAAATCTTTTAATTTATTTAAGCAAATATTGTGATTTATTATTGCTATGTCACATTCTGGTATTTCATTGCCTGGAGTCCATTTATATACTTGATGTTCTTTCCCTAGTTCAGTAGCCATTGTTTCTACCCAAGTTTCTGAACCAGTCTTGCCACCTAGAAAAGCATTAGTCAAAAGTATTTTCATTTGTTATAATATATAAAAAGTTCATTATGTTAAAAGAGATTTTTTGGTTTGTTTGCACAGAGTGTAAACAGAATCATAAGGGATTATTGCTTAAACGAATAGAAGATTTTGAGAACGAAACAATTACAAACGTTTACAAATGTACTATTACGGGCAAGATTACCGAGATAACAAGCAAAGCACAGGTTTGAATCTGTGCTTTTTTACTTATTCAGGTGTTTCTGTCCCTGTAACTTCTGCAGTTTCTTCTACTACTTCTGTTCCTGTTGTTTCGTTTTCCATAGGTTTAGTTGTTTGAGTATTTTTTGCTCGACTAGCTAACTCGTTATTAATAGCTGTTTTTTGTGCCTGCAACTTTTCTATCTCCACTAATGTGTCCCAATTTATAGCTTTTAATTCTACGTCTGTAAAGTCTTTTAGTTGTTTTTGCATATGTATATTATACTATTTTGTTAATGTTAATGTCAAACTAGAAAAGATAATATTTGTTTATATTCCCCAGTTTCAACTTGTTTATTAGTTATCCTTATAGTATTCATATTTCGTTTACTTAAAAACTCGATATCTTTATTATTATCTTTTTTCATTTCATTGAAATTTGTATGATACCCACCATCAATCTCAATAATAATTTTTTTCTTTGGAATATAAAAATCAACTATTCTATGAAATGGCAATAAAAAACCTTTTTGAAATATAAATCTTACTTTTTTAGTTTCTAACCATTCTTTAACTACCAATTCAGTTTTTGTTGGTTTTTCTTTCAGTTTTTTAATATATTTAAAATTGTTTATTTGGTATTGTTTCATAGAACAATTAATCACGTCAAGTGTTAATAATTTGATTGCAAATTTTTCTCCACTAATTCCCTTAAAAACTCCCCTTGATTCCTGTATAACTTATTTAACCAGTTTCTTCTGTATGCTTTTATACATACTCCATCACAAAAATACTTTCTAATTTGTGTTGGGGTAAATTCTATTTTACAATTTCTGCATTTTTTATTCATTTCTACATTTTATACAAGCTCTGTTAAACCTATATCCGTTAATTTTCTTGTTAATATATCTAAACTGACCTTTTTTGAATGGTTTTAAACAAATTCCACACCTAGGGCGTAAATCTTTTCTAGGAATTTCCCAAGTCTTTATCATATTATTTCGGTGGTTTATCGCATTTACAAACAGGACAGTAATCTAAATCTTTAGTGAGTTTCTTTATGGTTTCTGTTAATAACTCAACCACTTCTGTTGGTGAATATCCTCTATCCATAAGCCAAGAGCAAGAGCCTTCTATTATATCTGTCCCTGTTCTTCCTATTCCTGTTTCATTTGTTGTTTGTTCCATATTATTTTAATCTATTACTGGTAATCCTTTTATAAACCTTTCAAAGTCTCCTGTATAAACTATAGTTTCTTTACCTAAACAACAAACTGTTTGACCTCCCATAAACTCTTCAAACTTTTTATATTCAGACGAAGTTAATAAATACTCTTGTATATCATCAAACAATAAACCTAATTCTTCTCCTCCTTTTGATATTATATATTTTTTATAATTCATATTATTTCCAGTGCCAATAGCACGATTTATCTATTTTAGGATTCCATTGTTCGTCCATTTTACAGGTGCATTTTTCATTTCCTAGCCAAAATTTTATGTCTTCATTTGTTACCATTTTTTCAGGGTCAGTTATTCTATCTTCATTAAGCCATTGGCGGAGCATACTTATATTTCTATTAGTTGTTTCCATATTCTAATTCTTTTTGTTTTTGATTATTTGTAACGCTAAATCTATGGCTGTATTATGAGAGTCAAAAACCTTCTTGACTAAAGTATCTGAACTATCAAATTCTATTTTTTCTTTCTCTAGCAATTCCTCTATCTCTTCTAGCTTTTGATTGAATTTGTTTAACCACCAGTCTACAATTTTATCATTATTGAAGTTTAGAGAATATTTATATCCTTGAGCAAATTCTTGTTTAAATTCTTCTCTTAATGTATTTATATCTTTCATATCTGTATTCTCTTTCATTGGGTAACAAGGATTAGCACAATGAACTATTTTAGGATTATATGGGTCATCACAACATTTTGCTTTTAATTCTTCTTTCATAATTTATAGCAGTTATAGAGTTGCTTACTCTTTGTTAGTTTGTAATAAATCTTCTACATCTTCACACTTATAAGCCCAAAAATTAGGTGGTGTTGTATGTATTGTTGTTCCGTATCTTGTTAGTTTATCTAATCTTTTGCTTATTCTTTCTCTTTCACTCTCCCTTGATATACGGTCTTGTTCGGAGAGGAGTTCTTGTAGTTTTATATTAAATTTCTCTGAAAGATTATCTTTTGCAACTTCTTGTTTTATTGTTTTTAATCCAAGATATTTATTTAAAATACGAGTATTTATTAAATCTTCAATTTTAATAGTTATTTCTCTAAGTTCTTTAATTCTATCTTCTATTGTTTTTGGTGTGTTTTGCATAAAATCACAATTACATTTTTCAATATCTAATGTAGCCATATTCCCTGTATACATCATTCCATCTTCAGACATTCTAGCTTTACATAACATTGAATGTTTCTTCATTCTCTTTCCAAAGCGTTTAATGAGGTGACTTAAGCCTCTGCTTTGATTTTAATAATCTCCTCGCAATCTTCACAAAATTTAGGTGTTAAATCTTCTTTAGTGTATTCAGTCTTTGCACCAATACCCCAGACTTCTGTCCTAGTATCTAGTTTTTTACTGCAATAACTGCATAGGTTTGTTATTTTATATATTCTATCCATAGTTTTATTCCTTAATTAAATTATAAAGCCATTCTATTGCGTGGTCTAGGTCTTGTGTAAAATTTATTTCGTAGAAAGTTAGAGCGTGATAAATCCAAACAGGAATATATTTACCAGTTTTCATATCTATTTTATGGGCAACTCCTCCAATCATTCTCCATTTATTTTCATCATTCCACTTAACCTTCCCAATGGCTCTGAAAAAGTTAGGGTCAAGGAAGTATTGAAAGTATCTCCTGTGCTGTTTTATTGATTCTCCGTCTGGGTAACAAAAATGGAAGGTTTCAAAAATCTCTTTTTTGTTTTTACACTTCTTAAATACCTCTGCATTGCTCGGTATCCAATCTCCCTCTATCGCTACTTTTATTATCTCTTCTATGTATTGTTGGTTGGCCATAAATAGTTAATCTTTTCTAGATATCATTTTATTAAAAGCAAAGAATTTTTTAACAGCTTGCCATTCTTCTGAAGTGAATCCAACAAATCCATCTGCTAAACAAACAGTATCAAAATCATCTAAAACACTTTCGCGACCTTTTGAAAATATTTCTTTTTGTTCTTCATTTAAAGTTTTATAGTATTCTCTTGTTTCCATATATTTATTTTAATTCATTCCACTCCTTAATTGCTAATTGTAAATCTTGTCTTTGTCTTTGGCGTTCTTGGTTTATGCCTTCTTTATAACATTCAATATCACTATCACTATGAGTTGGTATTTCTTCATCTTCTGGTATAGCTTCTAGTTGGGAGGTTAGGGTGGCTATTTGAGAGGAAATTATGAATTGTTTAATATCTTCTAGTTTTAAGACTGTTCCATAACTAGGGTCATCAAAAGATATTTCTATTAACTTTTTAATCACTTCTTTTGGATTGGTCATTTGTTTTAATTGTTAAATTTATAATTAGATTAAAAATGCAGACAATGGGTTTCCTAGCACCAACTAGTATGTAAAGGAATCGAACCTTTTTATACTGTAATCAGTGTAACGTCATTCCAATTACAGAAAGCCCTGTGTCTACATTCTTATCTTGTTAATGATATTGGATAAAATGCTTGAGATGATTGGGTGCGTTCGGGTTAACATAATTTAATGCTCGGAAGCAAAATATCAATTTCCCCCATACCCAACCATTTGAAACATTCTATCCTCTATCTTGATAACTTAGAGATATTTGCTGTGTTCGTGAGTGGATTATCTTCACCTCTCTATACTTTACGGGTTGTATTTACCCCTCGCATAAAGCCACCATCAACAATAATCCTCCGTCTATACTACTCACGATACAACAAACATCTCTATTGATTTTTAAAATAACTAAATCTCAAAACCTTTTTCTCTTAGTGATAACCACGCATTCACTTCTTCTAATGTGCCTTTAAATACATAATCTCCATAACTTCCTTTTTCATATACTGCCCACTCACTATCTTGCCAAAATCTTATCTCGTATTTTTCATTCATATTCTTATATCTCTCTTATGGTTAACTAATAATTTTTCCTTCCATTTCTTCTTTACGAAGGTTTTGACAAATTTCACATTCCCAAAGAATTGTAGTTTTATTTTCAAATGCCCAGTAAGGTATATTTGTACCACTACTTATACTTCTTCCTTCCATAGCTGAGGGTTGATATGTTCTCGCTATTTCTTTCCATTTGTGTTTATGAAACATATTATTGGTTCATACAATTTTCTAATAATAATGTTCTCTCTGTCGTATCATTTGGGTCTGGGTTTACTGTTATTGCTTGTGTTAGGCAGGTGTCGTATTTTTCTAGGCGTTTAATATCTTTTTCTGTTGAAATAGTTAAGACAATAACTGCTATTCCTATCATAATCATTCCTATTGCTATATTCCATCTTTGTTTGTTTGGTTTCATATATGTTTAGTTGTTAGACATAAATTCATTATTAAATGGTACAAATTGCGACATTATTTTATCTCCTGTATCCATAGCGAATATCCAACCTCCAGGAACTCGCCAAACATCCCAATAATCATCAAACTTTATTTTTGCACCTAATTCCATTGTGTATAATTTACTCATACTTTTTCTCTTAGTTACTTAATTCCTTGTTAATAATTTGTTTAATTCTGTTGATAATATAAATCTCCTTTACTTCATCAACTTCATAATCTTTCTCTATTACTTTTCTTATTGCTTCAAGTAATTCTTCTTTTGTCATACTTCTCTTAGTTACTTAGGCTCTGGGACTAGCAGAGACTATTGTTCTAAACTTTTAATTACTTGTAATCTTGCTTTTAAGTTGTGTTTATTTGTACAGTTTATCCAGTTTGAAAGCCCTTTTTCTGTTTTAAATATAACTTCACTTGCTAATTCACTTGCTTTCTCATCATCTAGTGCGATTAAAATTGCTTCTTTGCCTGTTATTTCTTTACCATAAAGAGTTTTGTAATAGTGTTTTACTGTATCTACTTTGAATTGATATAACCCTATACTAGCAGGAGCAACATTTTTATTTGTTCTATGTGGGTCAAATGTTATAAGTCCACTTTCTTCGCTATAACCCTGACTTTCACAAGTTTTTAAATCTTTTAATAATTGACCCTTTAACTCGTTTACTTTTTGAGTTAAGTTATCTAGTATTACTTCTTGCTTTTCGTAAACTATAACTTCCTTTATATTTAATAGACCTCCTAACTTAAATATTCCTACAAATATCAAACCAATTAAACTTATTAATAATACTTTTCTAAAGAAGTTTCTTATTTTTATTTTTAATAAATTAAACTTCTCTTTGCGACTTCTTATTCTTTTGCCGTTGTAATATATTTTTGGTTCTTTCATACTTTTTAAGGTTGTTTTTATGCCAGGACTAGTGGCTAACCTATGTATATATTATACACCTTTCTTTTTTAATCTCAAAGCATTAACTGTGGATAACTCTAACTTTCAAATATATTCCTGATAATCGTATTCTTTAAATCTCTAGCCATTTTACGCTCTGCTTTTGTGGTTAAGCTATATACACTGTATTGAGTAGTGTTTGCTATTAGTTCTGATTCTGTTGCTCCGCATTTTATTGCTTTTAGTATTTTTTGTTTTAAGTTTTTTGGTAGTTTTTTCATTTTATAATCCTATGTTTTTTACATCATCTATACTTTTAATAATCCAATACTCAGCTCCTTTTTCAGTACATCTTCTTTGAAATTCTTTTTGGTCTGGACTTTGTTTTGATTTGTCTTTTATTTCTAAAAATACTATATAACCTCCGTCAGTAATAACCATAATATCAGGCAAACCTTTTACACTTCCTTTAGGCATTTTTCTAAAAGCTCTTTTAACTGGGTCAAATGGTGGTATGTTATTCAAGCGAACAAAAAAGTGTTTCTTTAAAAAAAGATAATCTATTATTGCACTTTGTATTTTGGTTTCTTCACTTTTTGTATAAGCCATTATATTGTTTTTATGTTTTTGTTAATGTAGTTTGGACTTAGTTTTTTACGAGCTAATCTTTTAGCTTTTCTTTCTTCTGCACCAATAAGATTTTTAGCTTGAAGTTTTTTAAACTTTTCTGCTTTTCTTATTTTGTTTTGTGCTGACCTAACTTTTTGTTTTGCTTTTCTTTCTGGTGTTTTTTTACTCATATTTTTAATTTCTTAATCTTTTAAATATTTTATCTGTTAATTCTTTGTTGTGTTCTATTTTGTTATGGCAATTCACACAACCAATTACATATTCATTAGGGTCTGATAATAGTTCTACATTCCCTTTATACCAAGCTCTTTTATGTTTGTGAGCGATTGTTAAATACATAGTACCTAAACATTCTTCTAATTGTATTTCGCAATACTGGACTGGGTTTTGTAGTTTAATGCGTTTATTAGCTTCTATGTTTGATTTACCTACTACGCCAACTTTTTTTAATTGAGTCCTACGCATAGGTTTCTGCTCTGATATTGGTTTGCGTTTAAAAGTGCCTCTTTTCATTTAAGACAAAGTTCCAATTAAGTATAAAATAAATCCTATCCAAGCAAATACTGCTACACCTTTTTCATAATTTGTTAAGTCTTTTAATTTAGTCCAGTTTAAGTAAACTAAATGTCCCCAAGAATATAACATTGCTAAACCTAATATTGTTTCCATTTTTATTCCCCTA
>Ga0209582_1000325_pt1 | contig 36065 bp, 34 predicted proteins | sample KloWWTmetKNB5Kit_FD_187176 | JGI IMG/M metagenome (GOLD analysis project Ga0209582, IMG submission 187176) | Active sludge microbial communities from Klosterneuburg, Austria, studying microevolution and ecology of nitrifiers - Klosterneuburg... | ecosystem: Engineered > WWTP > Aerobic digester >...
TATCCATATTACTTCGCATTTTAAATATCTTTAAAGCTACGCAAAAAATATCTTCTTGAAAATCAGGGAAATAATTTTTTTTTGGAAGTAAGAGAGTTTCGTATATTTGAGAGTTATAGGCAACCCCAACGAGCGACAGTGCTACTATTGGGCAGACGAACAAAAGTCCGAACAGACCAAGCCCACCCACCACCCGACTATATTTGTAACTTTGCGATAGTGGACAAACTGACGAAAGAACAAAGACGAAAAAATATGCAAGCCGTTAAAGCGACAGGTTCAAAAATTGAAGTCGCTTTAGCAAAGGCATTGTTTGCTCGTGGACACCGTTATCGCAAAAATGACAAGAACGTTTTCGGTAAACCCGACCTGACTTTCAAGAAATTCAAACTTGCAATTTTCGTGGACAGCGAATTTTGGCACGGTAAAGATTGGGCGACACGAAAGCAAGACCACAAAAGCAATCAGGATTTTTGGCACGCTAAAATTGAAAGAAATATCCACAGAGATAAGGAAGTAAGCCAAACTTTGAAGAAAGATGGCTGGAAAGTTTTGAGGTTTTGGGGTAAACAAATAGAGAAAAAGTTAGACCTTTGTATTTTGAAAATAGAAAAAACGATTTTAGAACAACGAGAAAAATATAAATGAATTTTATACGGAAATTAAGAAACGGCAAATCCCAAGTAATCAAAGACCTTGCATTTTGCACGTTGCTGAAAGGTAAATTGCCGACGCAAAAAAAACCGATTGACGAGTTAATTTCAGAATTTGACAAAGAAGTTTCAAAAGTTGATAAGACTGTAACAAAAGACGCATTAAACAATGTTCATGGTGATTGGTATGAATGGCTTTTGGCAATTTCAGCATGGAATTATTGTGCAGAAAATAAGAAAGCAAACCTTGCTTTACTAACGCCAAACATTAGCCAGTTTGATATTGCACGACTTTACAACGATAAACTCTACAACCTAATTCAAGACCTTAGGGAGAAAGTTTTACAATCCTCATCCGTTCAATTGATTTCATCAAATCCTGACTTCGTTATTATTAACCGAAAAGTTGTAACCGAAACAATCGGAAAAATTGAACCGATTGCAACGATTAATCAAGAAGCGATTGGCAAAGTTGAAAACGCTTTCCGTGAATTTACAGGAAAATGCGATTTTGACGACATTTACGGTTACGTTTCAGTAAAAACGTCTTTCCGCCCCGATAGACGTTTACAAATCCCACACGAAGGAAGTTTAATGAAAGCGATTTATACCCACTTACAAACTCGTGAATGGATAATCAACCCCAAAGGTTTAAAATATTATGCTATTGCAACAAAAGTCGGCAACCCTGACAGAGCTGCATTGAAAACGGTTGCAACGCACAGCATTACAACCGTTCACAGTATTCCGCAAGCTGCGGTTGATGATGTTTTTGAAGTCAATTCACTTCAACAAGCTCAGGTTGCTTTTTCACAGATTTTGTCTTCTTAGCCCAAATCTGTTTTTTAATTGCAGCACCAAGAACTTGTGCCAAAAGTGGTGGAACTGCATTTCCAATTTGTCTGCCACCACTTACTAAAGTAACTCTGTCATTGCCTTTACAACGAAAATACCAGTTGAAAGGAAAGGATTGCAAAGTTGCCATTTCAACGGTGCTTAATCCCCTATTTTCAAAAGGATGTATGTATTGACCTTTTGCCGGATTGTAAGCGGCTGTTCTGATTGTGTAAGATGGTAGGTCAGCTATAATTCTTCCGAATGTATCATTGCCTTGATGACTGCCATTTTTCCAACAGTCGGGTCGTAATTTCATCGGCAACACTTTGAAATTTTCGCCTTGTTTTATGTAAGTCATTCTCTCTACGACCTTATCGGAAATGTTCATCAAAGCGTAGTCAATTCTATTTTCTTGTTTCTTCGGCATTTTTTTAAATGCATCTTTCACAGAAACCCATTTTTTGAATTTCCGAATCGGAAAAATTTTAAAGTCCTTGATAAAACTATCAAAATGCTTCTCGTCCTTAAAGTGTGTTGGAAAAGGGAAAGCCGGATTTTGAACACCTTTAATTCCAATCAGGAAAAAACGCTCTCTTCGTTGTGGAACGCCGTAGTTTGCCGAGTTCAAAACCGTGTATGAAATTCCATAACCAAGACCTTTGAATTTATCAACCATATATTTGATTACATCAGCGTGTTTCTCTTGCGTTATGCCTACAACATTTTCAAAAATAAATGCTTCGGGACTAACGCCTTTTACCATTCGCACAAACTCTAAGAACAAGTCGCCATTTTTTTCATCGTTCTTTCCGAGTTTCTTTCCAATGTTGCTGAACGGCTGACATGGAGCACCACCGACAACCAAAGCTGCTTGACCTCTTTTCAATCCGCTAAACTTCAACAATTCATCAACACTTATATCACGTATGTCGCCAGGAATACGAGTTTTCATTTTGCCTTTCTCAAACTTCACACCGTCTTCAAACAATTTCCATTCAGCACGATTGTATCGGAGTGTTTCCCGACAATCGGCGTCATATTCAACACAAACAGCAGTATGAAATCCACTTTCTTCAAGACCTAAATCAAGACCCCCTGCACCGGAAAATAAACTCACGACAGGAAATTGCATTCCGTTTTTACCAAAAGGGAAATCGGAAATATCAATAAAGTTTGTTTCTGTTTTTGCATTATTGTATATCATTTCCTTGATTTTTTTTGTTTAGACTTACTTATTGTTTTGTAGCCAACTCGTGGTTCTGCAACCATAAATTCAAACGTTTCTACTTCTGGAACAAAGTTTTTACACCCAATAGCGTTGAGACATTGCAATAAAAATGCAGCACTAAAAGTGCCACGACTAATTTTACTTTCAACACTTGCTTTAGTTTCTTCAACGCCAATATTTTCAAGACGACTAACAAGTTCATCATTTGAAATGCCTCGTCTGACCAACTCTGATTTCAAGAGTCGCTTTGCTTGTTCGTTCCAGTCAAGTTGTTCCATTAAATGGATTTGATTGAGTACCGGCAAATATACAAAGATTTATTGCAAATATGCCGGTGGCTAAAAAAAGTTATTCACACACATCTCACAAAGGACATAGAGGGGTATGCCTATAACATCGGTTTGCAGCAAGTGGGGCTGAAGGAATAACAATGAGCTTTTGTAACATTGTTGAGCAGTAGTTCCGGCTGAAAAATCTCTATTGAGCGATAGAATAAACAATGAACTTTTTATTATAAATTTGGCAACGGTTCCGGCGGAAAGGAATTCTATTTCCCCACCTGCTGCAAGCCGTAAACCGTTACCGGCAAGGCTAAAAAACCGACTGCAAACGGACAGACAGTAAATTAAAATCGTAAATTTGAACGGTGAGAAATAATACTCAAAGACAAATGACTTTTGAAGAAAAATACATAAATAAAATTATTAACGGTGACAGCTTGACTGTTCTGCGAGAAATGCCGGACAAGTGCTTGGACTTGGTTGTTACTTCACCGCCCTACAATCTGAAAAACTCAACCGGAAACGGAATGAAAGACGGACGTGGTGGAAAGTGGGCAGGTGCAGCATTAGTCAACGGTTACAGTCATTATGACGACAATATGCCACACGAAGAATATGCAGAGTGGCAACACAACTGCTTAAAAGAAATGTTCCGACTAATTAAAGATGATGGAGCAATTTTTTACAATCACAAGTGGCGAGTTCAAGACGGTTTACTTCAAGACAGACAAGACATAATCAGAGATTTACCTGTTAGACAAATTATCATTTGGAAACGAAAAGGCGGTATAAACTTTAATCCGGGCTATTTTTTACCGACCTACGAAGTGATATATCTTATCCCAAAAAACAATTTCAAACTTGCACCAAAGGCTAACGCCTTTGGTGATGTTTGGGAGTTTAAGCAAGAGATGAAAAATGAACACCCTGCACCATTTCCGGTTGCTCTTATTGATAGAATTATTTCTTCTACAACTGCACAGACCATTTTAGACCCATTTATGGGCAGTGGAACGACAGCAGTTGTGGCTATGGGACACAAAAGAAATTATATCGGCATTGAGTTATCACCCGACTATTGCGAAATGGCGGAGCAGAGAATTGAACGTAATAAAAAACAAAGTGAGTTAATAGGGTTAAGACCCTTAACCTTATTTCAAGAGACAGAATAATGAAAATATACACGAAAGACAGCTTAATAACAGAGCTTAAAAAAATTGCTGAACAAGGTTGGATAGACAACGCAAGACACGGAAATCACGGTGGCATTGGAAATACGCTTGAAGATTTGTTAGGGATTGAAGAAAACAATTTACCAATTCCAAATGCAGCAGAATGGGAGTTAAAAACACAAAGGTTAAATACTTCTTCACTGACGACTTTATTTCACATTGAGCCTTCACCAAGAGCAGTAAAATTTGTTCCGCAAGTTTTGTTGCTTAAATATGGTTGGGCACACCAAGAAGCTGGTAAAAAGTATCCCGACAATGAAATGAGTTTTAGACAAACAATTCACGGGCTTTCACCAAGTGACAGGGGATTTCAAGTAGTAATTGACCGTAAAAACAGTAAAGTTTTAATCTCATTTGATAGTAGTAAAGTAGCCGAAAAGCACAGTGAGTGGCTGAAACAAGTTAAAAGCAGAGTTGGCTTAGGACAACTTGACCCACAACCTTATTGGGGGTTTGACGACCTTTCAAACAAAGCAGGAACAAAATTGCTAAACTGTTTTTACGTTCAAGCAGAAGTAAAAAAAGAAGACGACAGAGAATTATACAGATACAGCAAAGTAATGATGTTGCAGAAGTTCAACTTTGACGGTTTCTTAAATCAAATTGAGAAAGGAAATATTTTGGTTGACTTTGATGCAAGAACCGGACACAATCACGGAACAAAATTCAGAATGAGACAAAATTGTTTGCCGGAACTTTACGAAAAAGCGACTGTAATTGTATGACGAGAAAAGAAGCCCAGCCGGTAACAGCGGTTTGGCGTAATGGCGGGTTCAGTGCTTCGTATGACAGTTTTGTGGTAGGTTCAAGTGCAGTTCTTCGATTGAACTTTAGTGCTAAAAATCCGCCACTACGCCAAGCCGCAAAACGTTATAGCCAATGGTAGGACGACACTCCGAACATTGAACAGATGAGCAAAACTTAAACAGAGAGCAAACCATTTTTACAACGAGTAAGCTAACACTCATTTCCGACCCTTCTGTATTTTTTATTTTTTCCACCGCACTTTTTTTAATTCAATTTTATTGCCACCACACAAGTGGCACATTTGGTATTGTCCCGACACACAAGCCAACGCTTCACAAAACCAAAAGAGCCACTTTTTTGCCTACACTCTGAATGTGTAAACAATAAATCAAAACTTTCTTTGAATTTTATTTGCCCAAGCAAAAATTAGTTTTTACTTTTGTGAGTGAATACTAACTAACATAAAAAACAAATTAGACAAGTATGCAAGAATTTACAGATAGGCAAATTGAGATAATGGAAGCGGCTACCAACCGTATTTCAAAATATGGTATTCAGAATTTGACAATTAAAACTTTAGCTGAAGACATTGGCTTATCAGAACCTGCATTGTACCGACATTTTAAAAGTAAAAATGAAATATTATTGAGTTTATTAGAATATTTCAAAACGGAAATGAAAAACCGTATTCAGTCTATTTCTTTTAAACCCACTGACACGACTGCTGATGAGTTAAGAGCAATTTTTAATTCTCAGCTACAAACTTTTACTAACAAACCAGCAATAGTGAGTGTCATTTTTGCAGAAAGTATTTTCCATTTTGATGAAAATTTGAGCAATAAAGTTGCTGAAATTATGGATATGATGCAGAAATATGTGAAAGCAAATATTACAAAAGGTCAAGAAAAAGGACAATACAATAAATTGATTGGAGCTTCTACCCTAACAACCATAATTATTGGTGGAATGAGAATGACCGTACTGAAATGGAAATTATCAGGACATAAATCAAATCTTGTTAAGGACGGGAAAACGGTCTTAGATGGAATGTTGAAAATGATTGAAAAAAATTAAAAATTACGAATTATAAATTAGAAATATGAAGAAAATATTTGTCTTAGGAATGAGTGTTTTACTTTTGTGGAGTTGTAATAATACCACCGAAAAATCAACGGAAAAGCAGGCAACAGAAAACCACGAAGAACATCAACACGATGAAAGTTCTGAAGCTATTGAACTCAACAATGGGGAGAAATGGTTGGTGAATGAAGAAATGAAGCCATTTGTGATGAAAGGCGAAGAATTGGTAAATTCTTATATCCAGAATAATCAGACAGATTATAAAACATTAACTCAACAGGTAAAAGACCAAAACAGCCAGCTCATAAAAAGCTGCACAATGGACGGAAAAAGCCACGATGAACTACATAAATGGCTGCACCCACATCTTGAAATTGTGAAAGCATTAGAAGATGAAGCAGATGCTTCAAAAGCAAATGAAATTGTTTTGCAACTACAACATTCATATCAGCAATATCATCATTATTTTAATTGAAAATTGTAATTTTGTATCCATGAAGCGTACCATTGCCATATTCTTTTTATTCACCTTTCTTTCTGCAAACACCATGTTTGGAGAGGTGATAAAATTGCCGGCATTGATACAACATTATTTGGAGCATGAGGACTTGCAAGGCGATATTTCTTTCATTAATTTTTTAAAAGAACACTATACCAATCCAAGCTCTCATCCCGATATTCCGCATCACCATCACGATAATCTTCCTTTAAAAACACTCACAGCTCATTCAACATCGCTTGTAGTACCTATTCCAACTTTTAATGTAGTTAGTACAGCTTTTATTGAAAGTATTCAATCTGCAATTCCTCTTTATCAGGAAGGGAATTTTATCAATAACTACCTCAGCCAAATCTGGCAACCACCCCGCTTGGGTTAATCATTTTTTATTGAAGGAGGCTAATATGCCTTTCTATTGTTGCGCCTGAATTTCGGGCAAGTTTCAAAATTTAATTTAATGATTAATTCAAAAAATATGCTTAATAAAATCATTGAGTTTTCCGTAAGGAATAAACTCATCATAGGGCTGTTTACGGCTGCCCTTGTCATTTTTGGTGTGTATGAAACCACCAAACTGCCTATTGATGCCGTTCCCGATATTACCAATAATCAGGTACAAGTCATCACCGTAGCTCCTGCTTTGGGAGGTACCGACATTGAGCGATTGGTTACATTCCCTATTGAACAAGCGAGCAGTAATATTGCCGGTATTCACGAAATCAGGAGTTTTTCTCGCTTTGGCTTGTCCTTAGTTACTATTGTTTTTGACGACAATATCGATGTGTATTGGGCAAGGCAACAGGTAAGCGAAAGATTGCAATCTGTAAAAGATGAAATTCCGGAAGGTGTCGGCACACCAGAATTGGGCCCTATTTCTACCGGATTAGGTGAAATTTATCAATATGTGGTTCGTGCAAAATCGGGTTTTGAAAATAAATATGATGTGACTGAACTACGCACGATTCAGGATTGGATTGTAAGAAGACAATTATTGGGGGTAAAAGGCGTGGCAGAAGTCAGCAGTTTTGGTGGCAAGCTAAAGCAATATGAAATTGCGGTGAATGCTCAAAAGTTACAATCCTTTAATCTCACTATCAATGATATTTTTCAGGCTTTGGAAAACAACAACCAAAACACGGGCGGAGCATATATTGAAAAAGGTCCGACTGTTTTATTTATCCGAAGTGAGGGCTTAATTGGAAACAAAGAGGATATTGAAAATATTGCCGTAAAATCTACTTCAGATGGGATTCCTGTTTTGCTGAAAGATGTAGCTACATTGAATATCGGCTATGCTACTCGTTTTGGAGCAATGACCTATAACGATGAAGGCGAAGTAGCCGGAGCCATAGTAATGATGTTGAAAGGAGCGAATAGCAATGATGTCATCAAAAATGTGAAAGAAAGAATTGCACTCATCGAAAAAACATTGCCCGAAGGTGTCGTGATAGAACCTTTTTTAGACAGAACTAAAATGGTCAACAATGCCATTCGGACTATTGAAACCAATTTGGCAGAAGGTGCTTTGATAGTCATTTTTGTGCTGGTGTTGTTCTTGGGTAATTTAAGAGCCGGATTGTTGGTAGCATCTGTTATTCCTCTTTCTATGCTCTTTGCCATCATTATGATGAATGTTTTTGGCGTGAGCGGCAATTTGATGAGCTTGGGAGCTTTGGATTTCGGTTTGATTGTAGATGGTGCAGTGATTATTGTCGAAGCCGTTTTGCATCAGTTGCATCACGGTAAAAAATATGAAATCTTGCCCAAAATCAGTCAATCAGAAATGAACAAAGAAGTTCAAAGTTCAGCATCTAAAATGGTGAATAGTGCTGTATTCGGTCAGATAATTATTTTGATTGTTTACTTGCCTATTTTCAGTTTACAAGGTATCGAGGGCAAGATGTTTAAACCGATGGCACAGACCGTTTCTTTTGCTTTGATTGGCGCCTTTATTCTTTCGCTTACCTATATCCCAATGATGAGTGCCTTGGTATTGAGTAAAAAACTGAAACACAAACCCAATCTGTCGGACAAAGTGATGGATAAAATTGCCAACGCACATCAAAGGTTGTTGAGAAAGGTAATTCATTTTCCCAAAACAGTCATTGCTTCGGTTGCTGTACTTTTTGTAATTGCAGTATTTATCCTTTCAAGATTGGGCGGTGAATTTATTCCCTCATTGGAAGAAGGTGATTTTGCAGTGGACACAAGAGTTTTAACCGGTAGTAATTTAAACACCACCATTGAATACACTCAAAAAGCTGCTCATATTTTGAAATCACAATATCCGGAAGTGGAAAAAGTAGTAACAAAAATCGGAAGCGGAGAAGTGCCCACCGACCCTATGCCGATGGAAGCCAGCGATATGATGGTCATTTTGAAAAACAAAAAAGAATGGACTTCCGCTAAATCATTTCCCGAATTGGCAGAGAAAATGGGAAAATCTTTGGAAGCTGTACCCGGCATCAGCACAGGCTTTCAGTATCCGGTGCAAATGCGTTTTAATGAATTGATGACCGGAGCACGACAAGATGTGGTCTGTAAGATTTTTGGTGAGGACTTAGACAGTCTCGCACATTATGCCACACAATTAGGCACTATCATCAAAACCGTAAAAGGTGCAGAGGATTTGTACATAGAACCTGTAACCGGAATGTCGCAGGTGGTAGTCAAGTACAACCGAGCCGAAATGGCACAGTTTGGACTGAATATTAAAGAGGTCAATAAAGTGGTGAACACTGCTTTTGCAGGACAAAGTACAGGTAAAGTTTATGAAGGGGAAAAACGGTTTGATTTGGTCGTTCGGTTGGACGAAAAACAAAGAGAAAACCTGAATGACATTCGCAATCTGCTTGTACCAACGCCCAAAGGCACTCAAATACCATTGTATCAAGTAGCGGAGGTGGACATCATCACCGGTCCGGCTCAGATACAGAGAGAAGATGCCAAACGAAGAATCGTCATCGGTTTTAATATACGGGGTAGAGATGTACAAAGCATCGTGAATGAATTGAGTAAAAAAGCAGAGCAGCAACTACAATTTTCACCTGGGTATTACATCACTTATGGAGGAGCTTTTGAAAATTTAAATCAAGCAAAAGACCGCTTAATGATTGCCGTACCGGTATCCTTGGGTTTGATTTTCATATTGTTGTTTTTTGCGTTCCATTCCATTAAAGAAAGTTTATTGATTTATACTGCTATTCCGCTTTCTGCCATTGGTGGTATTTTTCTGCTGGCACTGCGAGGAATGCCTTTCAGCATCAGTGCCGGCATTGGATTTATTGCTTTGTTTGGCGTTGCAGTTTTAAATGGAATTGTGTTGATAGCAGAATTTAATCGCCTTAAAAAATCAGGAGAACAAGATTTAGAAAAAGTAGTTCTAAACGGCACAAAAACCAGATTACGACCGGTATTGATGACCGCCTTTGTGGCATCATTAGGTTTTTTACCAATGGCATTGAGTAAAGGTGCTGGAGCCGAAGTGCAAAAACCTTTGGCAACGGTAGTGATTGGCGGATTGTTGATTGCTACTTTCCTAACGCTGTTCGTTTTGCCTACCCTATTTATTCAGTTTGAAAAAATCAATTTCAAGAAAATTAAAATGTCTAAAAAATCAATTGCAACGCTCATTGTTTTGTTGTTCCAAATTCCACTTTTTGCACAAAATATTTCATTAGAGCAGGCTTTGGAAATGGCAGATAAAAACAATCTTTCCATCAAAAGCAATGAGCTGTTAGAAAGCTATCAGGATAAGAAGAAAGCATCTTATCTCAATATTCCGCAAACCAATCTCACAACAGAATTAGGTCAAATTAACACGGCTACATTTGATAATAAATTTGGGCTTACACAAAATATCAATTTTCCTACGGTTTACAGCAATCAAAAAAAAGTATTGGAACAGGAATGGCAAAAAGCAATTACTCAGACAAAGCTTTCCAAAATAGAAACAAGAAAATTGGTTACACAGGTTTTTTATCAGATTTTATTGCTAAATGAACAGAAGACTATTCTTAGCAGAACCGATACGCTCTATTCGGAATTTTTAGAAAAAAGCAAATTGCGGTTTGAAAAAGGGGCTGGAAATATCTTGGAAAAAGCGACTGCCGAAATTCAATTTGAGAATATTTCCAATCAATTAAAATGGTTAGAAAATGAAATTGACCTGGCGAAAATTCAGTTGCAATGGTTGTTACATTCAGATATTAAATACAACCCGATGGCAGCTGATTTTATCATTGATTTGGGGCTATTGACCAATGAAATTTTTATTGAAAATCATCCTATAATTCAACTGTCAAATCAAGAAATAGAACAATCAAAACTTCAGGTACGATTGGAAAAATCGAAACTTCTGCCCGATTTATCGCTTTCTTATTACAACCAAAGTTTTAGAGATATTGACGCACACCGTTATAATGTGGTTGCCATTGGCATTGGCATTCCCATTTTTGCAAGCGGACAAAAAGCCAACATAAAAGCCGAACAACAAAAAATTGCATTTTACGAAAACGAGCAACAGGTCAAAAAGGCACAGTTAGAAACGGAATATCGGTCGGCTTTGAATGCCTATCAAACCCAAAAATCCATTGTTGAGAATTTTCAAAACAAGCAACTGCCACAAGCGGAACAGATTTTCAAAACGGCAAAAGAGCAATTTGCCAATGGAGAAATCAACTATTTGGATTGGGTGCTTCTGAATAATCAGGCTGCACAAATTCAAACCAACTATTATCAGGCTGTTGCCCAGTTAAACCAAACAGCCATCACCATTCTTTATCTCATTTCAAAATAAAATAATAATGAAAAATATAATTGTCGTTCTATTGAGTTTAGTTGTTTTTGGGTGTAAAAACAGCCAACAAGAACAAGAGAAACAACCCAATTCAGCCAATGAAAATCTCATTTCATTGACCAAAGAGCAACTTCAAAATTTTCAATTAAGTACAACGGAACTGCAAGAAAAAAATATCCATCACACCCTGAAACTAAACGGTACAATTGATGTGCCGCCACAAAATTTGGTTTCTGTCAGCAGTGCTTTGGGTGGCAGGGTGCAGTCCACCAAACTATTGCCCGGGATGCATTTTAAAAAAGGCGAAGTATTGGTAACATTAGAAGACAACCAGTATATCCAGTTACAGCAAGATTATCTGACCACAAAAGCACAATTGCAAAATGCAAAAGAAGAATACAACCGTCAGAAGGAACTCAATCAAAGCAAAGCCAGTAGTGATAAAGTATTCCAACAGGCACAGGCAGATTACCGGATTTTGGAAGCGTCATTGGCAGCTTTGGAACAAAAACTACAACTCATACATATTAATCCCAATCTAATAACCGTTAATAATATCAAACGAACATCTAATATTTACGCCCCTTTTGACGGATATGTAACCAAAGTGCTGGTCAATATTGGCAAGTATGTTAGCCCGTCAGATGTGCTATTTGAATTGGTGGATCCAAGAGATATTCATTTGAATTTGAAAGTTTTTGAAAAAGACTGGGATAAAATTCAAATAGGTATGCCGGTAGTCAGTTACACCAATAACAAACCCGAGAAAAAGTATTCCGGAAAAATTATTCTCATCGGAAAAAATATTTCAGAAGACAGAGCGGTGGAAGTTCACGCCCATTTTGATAATTATGACGCTCTTTTAATTCCGGGAATGTATATGAATGCGGAGATTGAAATACCTGAAACGCAAAATTTAGCATTGCCCGATGATTGTATCGTTTCTTTTGAAGGCAAATATTTCGTTTTTAAACAAAAAGACACTAACAATTTTGAAATGGTAGCGGTAGAAATTGGTAGCAGTGGAGATGGTTTTACAGAAATTATCAATGCCGATAATTTGAAAAACAGCAAAATCGTTCAACAAGGAGCCTATACCCTATTGATGGCGATGAAAAATAAGGGAGAAGAATAAGCAATAAATATTCAAGTAATTCATCTTAAAAATTCAAAATAATGAAAAAGTCAATTTTAAAAAAAGCTACGATTATGGTAATCGTTCTTTTGGTAGCTATCCAATTCTTTAAAACCAAAGAAAACAAAAGCATTCAGGTATCTGAAAACGCTATTACACAGCATTATGATGTGCCTGAAAATATTCAAAACATTTTAAAAACAAGTTGTTACGATTGTCATTCCAATAACACCAATTATCCTTGGTACAATAAAATTCAACCTATTAATTGGTGGTTGGCAGACCATATAAACGAAGGAAAAGAAGAGTTGAATTTTGATGAGTTCAACGCTTATTCCACCAAAAAGAAATTGCATAAATTAGATGAGGTAATTGAAACCATCAAAGACAACGAAATGCCATTGAAATCTTATACGATCATTCATAGTAATGCAAAACTTTCTGATAATGATAAAAACGAAATTGAGGCTTGGGTAAAAAAGATTAAAAGCGAAATTAAATAGCGTTCGATATTAATTCTAAGTCATGAAGTATAATTTCCCCAACCATTTGAAAGGACTTAATAATGATGAAGTACTTACTTCCCAAAAGCTATATGGCTATAACTCAATAAAAGCAAATCATAAAAATTCATGGTACATTCTGCTATTTGACATTCTGAAAGAACCAATGCTGCTTTTGCTAATTGCCGTTTCGGTGATTTATGTTATAGTGGGCAATTATTCCGAAGCGCTGTTTATGCTTGGGGCAATCATTGCTGTTTCCGGGATTTCTTTTTATCAAGATAACCGCAGTAAAAAAGCTTTGAAAGCCTTAGAGAAACTGAATGAACCACTCAGTACGGTGATTAGAAATTCTAAAGTGATGCAAATTCCTACGCACAAAATTGCATTAGGCGATTTGTGTATTATCGAAGAAGGGAAAATGATAAATGCCGATGGGAAAATTGTACATAGCAACGATTTTTCGGTGAATGAGGCATTTCTTACCGGAGAAAGTTTTTCGGTGTTTAAAAATTCTGAAACAGACGATAATAAGGTTTACAGCGGCACTTTGGTAGTTTCCGGCTTGGCTGTTTTTGAAGTAGAAACTATCGGTACTAAAACAAAACTCGGAAAAATTGGTCAGTCCATCCAAAACATTAAAGAAGAAATTTCGCCCTTGCAATTACAAATTACAAAGTTTGTGAAATGGATGGCATTTATTGGAATAGCAGTTTTCTTAATGGTGTGGGCTTATAGCTTTTGGCAATCAAGAGATATTGTTCAAAGTTTGTTGGCAGGATTAACTCTGGCAATGTCCATTTTACCCGAAGAAATTCCAGTTGCCTTTACCACTTTTATGGCATTGGGTTCTTGGAAATTGATGAAACAAGGTGTTATCATCAAACGAAGTAGCATTGTAGAAACTTTAGGAAGTACAACTGTAATATGCACCGACAAAACGGGTACGATTACCGAAAATTCAATGAAGCTAAAGGCTCTTTTTGATTTTAAATCCAATCGGGTTTTTGATGATAAAAATTTTGATAAGCTGGAGCTTTCCCAACTCATTCCATTTGCCATGTGGAGCAGTGAACCCGTCCCTTTTGACCCGATGGAAAAAACACTGCACAAGGTATATGAAGAAACGCAAACTTCTGACCAAAGAAAAGATTTTCAAATGATACACGAATATCCGTTAGAGGGCAAACCACCGATGATGACCCATATTTTTGAAAACAATTCGGGTGAACGAATTATCGCTGCCAAAGGTGCACCAGAAGCTATTCTAGAAGTATCTCAACTTTCTGAAGATAAAAAAGAAAATCTTAGACAACAAATTCAGGACTTCGGAAAACAAGGTTACCGGGTATTGGGCGTTGCCAAATGTGATTTTGAAGGAAATGATTTCCCTGAAAAACAACAAGATTTTAAGTTTGAATTTTTAGGATTTACCGTCTTTTACGATCCGCCAAAAAAGAACATTCAGCAGGTTTTCAAAAAAATATACGATGCAGGAATAAAAGTAAAAGTAATTACAGGCGATAATGCTGATACCACAAACACCATTGCCCAACAAGCCGGTATTAAAAATAATATTCCTGCCGTTACCGGCTCTGAAATAGCAAATCATTCAGAAACTGAACTGATGACACTTTCAAACGAAACTACTTTATTTACTCGTATGTTTCCCGAAGCTAAATTATCTGTGGTGAATGCTTTAAAACAATCAGGAGAAGTTGTGGCAATGTTGGGCGATGGTGTAAATGACGCACCCGCACTCAAAGCCGCACATATTGGTGTGGCAATGGGCAACAAAGGGACAGAAATTGCAAAAGCAGCGGCAGCTTTGGTCATTACCAACGATGATTTGGACAAACTCATTATAGGAATAGAAGCCGGCAGAAGAATTTATACCAATATCAAAAAAGCCATTCAGTATATTATTTCTATCCATATTCCTATCATCTTGACGGTTTCATTGCCTTTGTTTTTAGGTTGGATTTATCCCAATATTTTCACCCCAGTACACGTAATATTTTTAGAATTGATAATGGGGCCAACCTGCTCTATCGTTTATGAAAATGAACCGATAGAAAAGAATGCGATGCAGCAAAAACCTCGCAAAATGACAGAAACCTTTTTAAATTGGAGAGAATTAAGCATCAGCATTATTCAAGGATTGATGATAACTGTTGGTGTATTATTCGCCTATCAATTAGCTGTTCAAAATGGAGCAAGCGAAGAAAAAACAAGAGCAATGGTTTTCACCACACTCATCTTTGCCAATGTGTTTTTAAGTCTTACCAATCGTTCTTTTACTTACGGTCTTTTTGAAAGTTTTAAAAACAAAAACATCTTGTTTCCATTGATAATAGGAGCAACTTTAGTTTTGCTATTTGCCATTTTATACATACCGGTCTTTTCAAACTTCTTCCATGTGAGCAGTTTGAAATTAAAGGATTTGGGAGTCGCATTACTGATTGCAATGGTTTCAGTATTGTGGTTTGAGGTGTATAAATGGAGAAAAAGAAGGAGATAATCAAACTTGCTTCAAAAACTATTTGCACAATCAAAATATTAGTTCTACTTTTGTGAGTGAATACTAACTAACGTTAAAAATAATAGTATGGCAACATTTGAAAAAGAAACCAAATTCAATCTTGAAAATTCAATTGAATACACAGATGGAGGCGTTATCAGCAAACAGATAACTAAAAGCAAAGGTGGAAATTTAACCTTGTTTTCTTTTGACAAAGAACAAGGTTTATCAGAGCATAAAACACCTTTTGATGCGATTGTACAGATTTTAGATGGCGAAGCAGAAATAACGATTGGAAGCAATTTACATAAATTAGAAAAAGGTGATTGTATCATTATGCCTGCAAACATTCCACACGCATTGAAAGCTGTTGAACGCTTTAAAATGTTGTTGACAATGATAAAACAAGAATAATCTAAATACTATTACTATGAACGGTAAAAATAACATCGCAATAGGATTTCTAACAATGGGCTTTTTTATGCTCTATGGATTCCTTTTAATTTATCTCCGTGATTTTGCACCGAACGCAAAAGAATGGGCAGAGTCATACAGCATAGGAAAACATTTTGAGACAAGACTTGCTCATGTACACGGCAACTTATTTGCATTTTTAAATATTTTGATTGGCTACTTATTAATTCAATTTAGTAATAAACTGAAACACATAAAAGCTATTTCAGGATTAGCTCTTGCTGGATTGCTTATGCCAATAGGTATATTATTGGAAGTGTATTTAGGATTACCCCCAATTTTTGTATTGATAGGTGCGATGTCAATGACTGCATCTGTTATTTGGCTGGGCATTTCATTCTTAAAAACCAATAAAGTAGCTGATTTATAAATTATATTTATGAAAAAATATATTCCATATATATCATCTCTTATTTTAACATGCTTCGGTTTACTAACCTTATTTTTAAGTTCTTCCGTAATTTTTGATTGGTTTGGAATACGAGCCAAAGAAGGCAACTATGTCTTGTTTGTTGTTTGGGCAAATTTCATCAGTAGTTTGCTTTATCTTATTTCAGCTTATGGTTTTCTAAAAATAAAAAGTTGGACTTTTAAAACCTTATCGGTAGCAACCGTCATTTTAATAGTCGCATTGATAGGCTTGTTTATTCATATTTATTCTGGTGGTATCTACGAAACAAAAACAGTTTTTGCAATGCTGTTTAGAATTAGTGTTACAATAGTTTTTACGGCTATTGCTTATTTTTCAATCAATAAAAAGAAATAAAAAAATTTACTCAATTATGTTAGTGAATACTCGCAAACTTATACTTAGCTTGATAGTTTTATCAGGTTGGAATATAGTCCAAGCTCAAGAGGTTTGGACATTAAAACAGTGTATTGATACAGCACAAGTTCATAATAAGACTTTGCAAATCAATCGTAACAATATATCCATCAGTGAACAACGAAAAAAAGAAGCACAAGCTAACCTCATTCCAAAAGTTACTGCCAATGCCGATTACAAGTATTTTATGGAATTACCTACACAGCTAATGCCGATGAACGCACTCAATCCACAAGCACCCGAAGGACAATTCAGGGATTTGCAATTTGGTGTTCCGCACAACATCAACGCCAATGTGCAGTTGGCAATGCCTTTGTATAATCCACAAATTTATGGAGCAATACAAAGTACACAAATAGCTAAAGAACTTATAGAATTGCAATTTCAAAAGTCGGAAGAACAGGTTTTGTTTGACATTACTACGCTGTATTACAATGCTCAAATCATCGTACATCAATTGGCTTTTTTAGACAGTAATATTGCGAATACCGAAAAGCTACTCAAGAATATGCAACTCTTGAAAGACCAACTTTTGGCAAAAGGTAGCGATGTGAGTAAAGTAAAACTACAAGCCGAGCAACTCAACACTCAAAGGCAAAATGTAAACAACAAACTTATTCAGGTTTTGAATGCCCTAAAATTGAATATGGGAATTTCATTGGAGCAGAATATTACTGTCGTTTCTGAAATCCAGCAAGAAGTTTCTTTAGAAAGTAATACAAGAAATGTATTGGAGCTGAAAATTATTCAAAAGCAAAATCAACTGCTTCATAGTGATTTAAAAACATTGAACCAATCAAGATTTTTGCCTTCGTTAAACTTAATAGCTTCTTACGGAACAACTGGTTTTGGTTATGACAAAAAGCCTAACGATTTTCTGAAATTCTATCCGTTTGGTTTTGCAGGAATACAACTAAGCTACCCTCTTTTTAATGGAACGGTTACACAGCGAAAAATCAATCAAAAGAAATTGGAGATTACCAACAATGAGTTGCAATCAAAATTGATTACGGAAAAGAATGATATGGAAGTTGAAAATGCTATCCGACAAAAAACAATTGCACAATCCACCATCACGAATACCGAAAGTCAAATTGCTTTAGCCAAAACGATTTATGATCAAACTGTTTTACAACAAAAACAGGGAACAGCGAGCCTTACCGATGTTTTGTTAGCTGATAACGCACTTCGTGAAGCACAACAAAATTACCTGAATGCAGTCATTGATTTTCTGAAAGCAGATTTAGAACTTAAAAAACTGACTGGGTCAATTACTTCAATTAAAAATTAAAAATTACGAATTTAAAATAGATAAAATGAAAAAGATAATTTGGATAATAGCTGGAGTTGCTGTAGTTGGTATGATGATGTTCAAACTTTTAAGCAACAAAAAAACCACCGAAAACAGAATATATCAATACGATAAAGAAAAGCCAATTTCGGTAAGTGTTGATACAATCCGATTACAAAATTTTGTAGATGCAGGCAACTATACAGGCACTTTTGAGCCGAATAAGGAAACAAAAATAAGTGCAGACATCCAAGGAAAAATCAATGCGGTATTGGTAGATGTTGGAAGCTATGTTTCCAAAGGGCAAACACTTATTCAGTTGGATAATTCACTATTGAAACTACAACTTCAAACGGTTGAAGTCCAAATTGAGGGCTTGGAAGACGATGTAAATCGCTATACTATTTTAACAGAAGCCGATGCCGTTCAAGGTGTACAGTTGGAAAAAGCAAGATTAGGTTTGAAATCGGCAAAAGTTCAGAGAGCAACTTTGTTAGAGCAAATCAGCAAAACTTCTATTAAAGCACCTTTTAACGGTGTTGTAACAGCCAAACTCAATGAAGAAGGCGGTTTCGCAGCACCGGGAGTTCCTTTGTTACAAATTACGGACATAAGCACTTTACGCTTTACGGTCAATGTTCCCGAAAATGATTTGATACAATTCCAAAACAATCAAACTTACAAAATCAATGCTGATGTTTTTCCTGACGTTTCTCTATCGGGCAAAGTATCAATGATAGGAAGCAAAGCCAATATGGGAAATAGTTTCCCAATACAGTTTCAAGTTGCAAACACCAAAAACCTAAGTATCAAATCGGGAATGTTTGGGAAAGTAAGTCTTTCTGAAACCAAACAAGAGCAAGGTATTCTTATTCCTACATCTGCCATTATTGAAGAAAATGAAATAGTAAAAGTGTATCTCATAAAAAACGGAAAAGCCGTAATGCAAGCTATTACAACTTCTAAAACTATTGGTAACAAAACGCTTGTTTCAAGTGGTTTAAATGAAAATGACATCATCGTTACGAACGGATTTATTAATCTTTTTGATAATGCCAATATCACTACTAAATAAAATCAGCGAGCTATGAATATCACAGAAATATCTATAAAACGCCCATCGCTGATTATTGTGCTTTTCAGCGTGTTTGCCTTGTTGGGAATTATCGGCTACAAGAATTTGAGCTATGAATTGATGCCCGATTTTAATCAGCCTGTTGTAGTAATAAGAACAGTTTATCCAGGAGCAGAACCCAATGAAGTGGAAACTTCCGTTTCCCGAAAAATTGAAGATGCACTTTCTAATTTGGAGGGTGTAGATTATTTAGTAACAAAATCTTTACCCAATGCATCTATCATCATCGCCAATCTAAAATATGGTACGGATTTGGACAAAACAATGCAGGATGCACAACGCTACATAGACAATATACGAAAGGATTTACCGAAAGACATTTTAAGTCCGGTGATGAGTAAAGTGTCTCCTAATGATTTACCGATTATGTCGGTGAGTGCCACCAGCAATTTAAAACCGACAGACTTTTATCAAAAAATGAAAGATGATTATCTGCCACAAATCCAGCAACTAAAAGGAGTTGCAGAAATAACCATTTTAGGAGGTGAAGAGCGAGAAATTCAAATTAAAGTAGATAAGGAAAAATTAAAATTATATAAACTTTCATTGTATCAGGTGGTGGAGGCGGTGAATCGTTCGGGGATAGATTTACCTGCTGGAAAACTACAAACAGAAACTGAAAATAATTCAGTGAGATTGGTAGGCAAATTCAATACTATCAATGACATTCAGAATGTTCAGGTCGCAATGCCTTTTCCAAACAGTCCTGTGTATGTTAAAGATGTTGCTGAGGTTGTAGATGGCATTAAAGAAATTACCTCGTACAGTAGATACAATAGTAAGAATGGCATAGGTTTAATGATAAAGAAACAAGGTGATGCCAATGCCGTTGATGTTTCCAAACTAATCAGAGAAAAATTTCAAACTATAGAAAAACAAAATGCCAATGCAGCTATAAAATTTGTGGTTACGGATGACAGTACCGATAACACCATTGCAGCCGTTAATTCGGTGGTATTTGACTTGATTTTAGCCGTAATTTTAGTGTCGTTGGTAATGTTGCTGTTCCTGCGAAGTTTCAGAAACGCACTGATAGTGTTGGTTGCCATTCCTACTTCCTTAATTACCGCTTTTGCCGTGATGTGGCTGTTGGGCTATACGCTTAACCTGATGACATTGCTTGCAATGTCTTTAATCATCGGTATTTTGGTGGACGATGCTACCGTAGTTTTAGAAAATATCCAACGCCATTTGGATATGGGCAAAGAAAAAAGAACAGCAGCAATGGATGGGCGAATGGAAATTGGTTTTTCTGCACTGTCTATTACCTTGGTTGATGTGGTTGTGTTTCTGCCGATTTTATTTTTACAAGTTTTTGTTGCCGATATGCTCAAACAGTTTTCGGTAGTAGTTATCACTTCTACGCTTACAAGTTTATTGGTAGGTTTTACTTTAACACCTTGGCTAGCTTCACGCATCGGGAAAAAAGAAGATTTGCAACCGACTAATTTCTTCAATCGTTTTTTACTTTGGTTTGAACATCAGTTAGACAAATTTATTAGTTGGTATGGCAAAACGCTAAATTGGGTTTTAAATCATAAACTAATATTTACTGCATTTGTACTGCTTCTTTTTGTGGGAACAGCAGTAATGATGAAGCAGGGAATTATTGGGAAAGAACTCATCTCAACAGGCGACCAAGGGAAATTCCGTTTGGCGTTGGAATTTGACAAAAGCACTTCTATTCAGCAAAATAATTTGGTTTCCGAAAAAATAGAAAACTATATTTTGAAGCAACCCGAAGTTTCAACTGTTTTCAGTAATGTGGGTGGACCAAGTACAGGCATTGGAAGTTTGGGAGTGGGTTCTGCAAATAAATCGGAATTTACTGTTCAATTACGAATTAAAAATGACGAATTACGAAACGCTGGAATTAAAAAGATTCCGACAGAACAGTTTATGCGGAAGTTAAGAGATGATTTACAAAAAGAGTATTCAGGTATTAACTTTTCAATGATAGCGTTGGGTTTAATTCCTCGTTCTGCACCAATAGAAATTACCTTGAGCGGAAGCGACCTAAACCAAGTAATGCAGACAGGCAATGATTTAAAATCAGTCATTGAAAAAATTCCCGGAGCAGATAATGTTCGCTTATCGGTTGAGGCTGGAAGCCCGGAGTTTAAAGTCATTCCCGACAAAGATAAAATGCAACGCTTAGGATTAAACACCGCTTATGTAGGAATGAATTTGCGTACCGCTTTTTCAGGAAATGATGACGCTTCGTTAACCGAAAAAGGAACGGAATATCCTGTACGAATTTGGCTGGATAAATTCAGTAGGAAAAATGAAGATGATGTAAAACAATTGAACATTGTTAATCCAATGGGTGTACCTATTGAAATAGCACAGTTTGCAACTATTGAAAGAGATAATTCGCCTTCGCTTTTAGAACGAAAAGATCGACAACCTGCTGTTACATTAACTTCTGATGCACTTGGCAGACCTTCGGGAACTGTGGCTGACGATGTCGTGGCATATCTCAAGAACAATCCTTTGCCTGATGGAATTTCAATGACTTGGGGAAGCGATATTAAACGGCAAAACGACAGTTTCGGGGCTTTGGGTTCGGTATTGCTGATTTCGTTCTTACTGATTTATTTGATTATGGTAGCCTTGTACGACAGTTACATTTATCCTTTTGTTGCCTTATTTGCCATACCTGTTGCCGCTATCGGAGCATTTTTAGCCTTGAATTTATCGTTAAGCAATTTGAGCTTATTTGCTTTGCTCGGCTTGATTATGTTAATGGGATTGGTAACAAAAAATTCTATCTTGATTGTGGACTTTACCAACCAATTGAAAGCGGAGGGAAAACATTACAAAGAGGCATTGATTACCGCAGGAAAAGAACGTATGCGACCAATCTTAATGACCACCTTATCAATGGCAATAGGAATGTTGCCAATAGCATTAGCCAGCGGAACAGCAGCTGAATGGAAAAACGGATTGGCGTGGGTAATTATCGGTGGTTTAATTTCTTCATTGGCTTTGACGGTGTATTTAGTGCCAATGGTATATTATGTAGTGGATAAATCGAAAGAAAAATTTAGTAATAAAAAATCAATTTAAAATGAAACAAATACATATCCTGTTTTCAGCATTTTCATTCTTATTTCTTTCTTCCTTTTCAAGTATAAAAGAAGAATACAGCTTAACTATTGAAGTAGAAAACTTACGAAACTCAAAAGGTGTTTTACAAGTAGCATTATATAACAAAGAAGGCTCAATTCCCGATGAAATTTTCAAAAAATATTACCGATTAGAGAAAGCAAAAATAGTAAACGGCAAATCAGAAATTACTTTTGAAAACCTGCCAAAAGGAAAATATGCTGTAAACATTTTACACGATGAAAATAACAACAGCAAGATTGACAAAGGTTTAATTTTACCCAAAGAAGGAATTGGCTTTTCAAACTATTCATCTATACGATTAACCAATCGTCCAAATTTTAAAAAAGCAAGTTTTGATTTGTTTCAAGACAAAGAAATTAAAGTGAAAGTGATTTATATGTGAGCCAAGCACGGATGAAAGCACATTTGCAAGCTGCACAAGTCCAAGCTCAGACCAAAGCTTGCAAAAGAGCTTTCACCTTTCCCACGCTGACAAAATTGAATAAAAAAAATTTCCTTCCCTTCTGAAAATAAAAAATACGCAACCACACAAGCCGACACGACAAAGGCGGAAAAGAGTAGTATTGACAATGGTTTGCAGGGGCATCGGACAAGAACCACTGGCTATAACATCGGTTTTGCAAGAGAACGGGTGAAGTGCTTCGTATCAACAATTTTGCTAAATTTGAACTTTGGTGCTTCGATTGAGTGTTAGTGCAAGTAATCCGTTCCCTCGCAAAGCCGAAAACCGTTAGCGGCAACTTTAAGACCGAACTTAATAAAACAGAAATGACAATTAACTCAGTAAAAATAATCTTCGTAATTTGTATATCAAGTATATTCCATTCTTGCAATGGACAAGTGAAATCTGAACACAAAAAGATTGAAACAGAAACTAAAGCAATTGGTAAAGTAGTTTCTGAATTCGACAATCAAATTTGGAGAATATTTCAAGACTCAAAAGGAAAATATTGGTTTGGGAGTAATGGAAGAGGTGTCTATTATTTAGACGGAAAAGAGCTGAAACAATTTACAACAATTGACGGATTAGTGAACGATACAATACGTGGTATTCAAGAAGATAGAGAAGGAAATATATACATTGAAACATTCGAAGGAATAAGCAAATTTGACGGAAATCAATTCACTACTTTAAAAGCAATAAAATCGTCCCATAACCTATGGAAACTTGAACCGAATGACTTATGGTTTGGTTACAATGCAAACGATTTATTTCGTTATGATGGTGATACTCTTTTCGAATTAAAATTGCCACGGAAAGATTTAAAAAAAGCGTTTGGAATTGACACGCTAATCAGCCCTTTTAATAGCAATAATCCTTATTCAGTTTATGGCATAAATAAAGATAAAAGCGGAAATATTTGGTTTGGAACCTTTGTAGCAGGTGCTTTCCGATACGATGGAAAATCGTTTATGTGGTTCGATGAAAAAGAACTTTCAATCCAACCAGATGGGACTGCTGGCGGTGTGCGTTCAATTATTCAAGACAAAGACGGGTATTTTTGGTTGAGCAATTTTAAAAGCAAGTATGAAATTGACTCGAACAAATTAATCTATGAAAAGATAAAGGGGATTGAAAAAAACAAACCCTATTATTTCAATGCAGGATTAGTTGACAGAGACGGAAATTTATGGATGACTACTTATGGAGGTGGAGTTTGGACATATGACGGAAAGATGCTCACAAACCTTGAAGTGAAAAAGGGTACAGAAAATGCCTTGCTAGTATCTATCTACCAAGACAACAACGGTACAATTTGGCTTGGAACAGACAATGATGGTGTTTATAAACAAAATGGAGAAAAGTTTGAAAAGTTTAAACTAGTAAAATAAAAGCAGCCGCTAACATAGGTTTGGCAAAAGTGGGGCTTTATTACTAGGCTGAACATTTGTACTTTCAATTAGCTTTTGTAATAAATTTGAACTTTAGTACTTTCTAAACCCCACCTTTGCAAAGCCCCAAAACGTTGTGTGTAATTTAAGGCGACCCCACTTGAACAACAGAAACCAATACAAGAATCTATTTTAATAAAATGAATTTATGACCAGTTTATATGCAATTTGTTTGACAATTTTAAGTTGTTTTATGTTTTCTGCATGTGGAAATAGGTCCATTTCAACGACTTCAGTTAATCAATTACAGCCTAATGAAGTAAAAACTAAAAAACTATCTATTGTTACAAAGCTCAAAGAAAATGCTCATCTACCTATTAAAGAAAGAATATCACTTTATCATAAACTCAAAAAAGAAAATTCAGAATTGTATGATTTTGGCAATGAGACAGAATTAACGCTATACGGTTACTCATTTTTATGGGAAAACAATTTAATTGATGCTATTGCCGTTTTTGAACTCATTATTTCTGAATTTCCCAATTCGGCTAATGCTTATGACAGTATGGGTGAAGCATATCTTCAAGCAAAGGATAGCATTAAAGCACTTCAAAATTATGAGAAATCATTGCTGCTTAACCCTGATAATTTTCAGGCAGAAGATGTGATTAATAAAATTAAGTTCCCAAATATTAAACCTTTAGCCGCAAAAGAAAAGTTTTCAAAGGTTTATGCAAAAAAGGATTATATAGCAGATTTAGACCAATTGGGTCAAAAATTATTAACCATACATCCTCATGCACTTAAATTTATTACGAAGGACCAGTTTTGGAAAAATATTGAGCATAAAAAATCATTGATTACCGAAAAAACGACTTACGCTGAATTTGCGTGGCATTGTAATGCTATCATAGCAAGTATTGGCTGTTCCCATACTGCATCTTCTACAATGCAAAATGCCTATCATGAGTTTTCTATTTTGCCCATAGAAAAAAGTTTTCCATTGCAAGTAAGATGGATAAATAAGCAATTATTTGTAGTAAATCCATTGAATAATGCTGATAAGGTAAAAGTAAAAGACGAAATTCTGAGTATAAATGGCATTGAAACAGCAAAACTTATTTCAGACATTTTCGACCACATCGTTGCACAAGCTAATATTCAAACCTATAAAACACACCATTTCAATACCTATTTTGCTGCTTTAATATCTTACGCATTAGGTTTGCCCAACACTTTTGAAATAGTTGTTAAAGGAAATAATGGTTCGATTAAATTACAAAAAGCCCAAGAGATGGCAACTGAACTATATGACCCTTCAATAAATAGCTGCTCAAAAGATTTGTGTTTAGAAATTTCAGATGAAAAAACAGCTGTTTTAACTATCTCGTCTTTCAATTATTATGAGTGGGACAGTTATCCTGTTTTTAAAACTTTCATTGACAGTAGTATGACTGTTATCAAAAATAAAAAAACTGAAAATCTAATTATTGATGTGAGATACAATAGAGGCGGCTCTCAATATCCAAGTATTTACTTGCTTCAACATCTTATGAATAAATCATTTACCTATTACTCAAAGGCAGAATTTGAAGGAAAAACCGATAAGATGTATGGTGAAGAAATTATTTACCATCTTGAAAATCGATTTATGGGAAAAGTTTATTTTCTAATTGATGGTAATGGAAATTCCACCACTGGGCATTTTATGAGCTTGGTGAAAGCACATAATTTAGGAACAATCATTGGCGAAGAGCTGGGCTCTAATCAATTCTGTACGGCGGGACAATCGCTGTGTCGCTTGAAGAATACAAAATTAGTAGTCTCTGTTGCAAATAATACGCATATCTCTACAGCCACAAAGTTGCCAGATGAAATTGGGATTCTCCCGGATTTTTTTGTAACACAAAGCATAGATGACTATTTAAACAAAGTTGATGCTGTGAAAAATTACACACTTAAACTTATTAGACAATAAAATTGGAAACAAAATAAACTACACACAACATTGGTATTGCCAATAGTGGGGCTTGACATTGGAACAATCAGCAACAGTAATTCTGCTGTGCTGTGGTTCGGGGCTTGAAGAATAAAGCCCAGCTTTAGTTCTTAATATTTAACTTTATCAAAAAGCCAGGCAGCAGTTATGGGCGGACGAATATAAAATTCCCCACCATCGGCAATACCTGCTCGTTGATACGAAATTGCACCGCCACATTCCGATAAAATTCGAGAGATTATGTTGATGGGAAAACCAAATGGTTTTTGAGTTCGAACTTTGCAAATGGGATTTGCGAAAGACATATCTTTCAAGCGAATCGCTTAAAAAGTTCGACTAAGCTACACAAAAATTGGCAGAATGTCAATCGCTAATTTTAGTGATAGCTCATCAACATAATGGCCGGGACTTTTTGAAGACTTCGGAAATCGGGGATTTACAAAATCTTTAAAAAGTGTTTTATCAGTAATGTGGATAGAGCAACTATCGTACAACTGGGAGTTTTGCAAAATGCGCCGGATGTTTAACTTCGTAGAAACATTTGGTAGCGGCGCACTTCGCAAAGCTCCCGGACGTTATGTGCAACCTTAACAGACAACAATGCCGACAATAGAAATAGCATCATTTAATTCGACAGGACTTGGACTAGACCAAATGGACTATGACGTTGCAATAATTGAAGAGAACAAACTTGAAAGTCATCGTGGACTATTTTACGACTTACTTCGACAACACAACGGAGTAATTATTCACATCGGCAATCCTGACTACAAAGACGACAAAGAGGGTGGATATTTTGCTGGGGCACTAATTGACTGGGACTTTGAACCGACAGAAATTTTCTTCCCAGAGTTTGACGAAAACGACCCGACAGACAATCGTGGAGCGAACCAACAATTTAGGTTCAAGTTTTTAGACCAATATAAAAAGGACATTGACAAGTTGCTAAAAATTGCACTTGACAATTCACCAATGAAAAAAGCTTGTTTTCTAACGGACTATCAATTTGGACCAGAATACGGGAAGACTGAAATTATATTTACAATCAGTGACTTTTGGGCTGAACACGACAACAATGGACTGAACTTAAACACAATGTATGAAATGTATGGACGATAGAATGGCAGCACATAACAGGGGTTTTGCAATAGTGGGGCTGACGAACAAAGGCTCAACATTTGTTTTCCAATTTAGCTTTTGTGCAAGGGTGGGGCTGACGGAATTCTATTGCCCCACCATCGCAAAGCCCTGTTCGTTAGCGGTCACCCTATTGAACGACCGTGCTAAAATTCAACAGACAGACAAATGAATAGAAAACCCAACGCTTCGGCAAAATCAAAAGAGGTGCAACCAACCACACAAAAGCCAACGCTATTGCACCACATTTGCTTTTGCCCCAAACGCACAACGACAATATGAAAAATGAGTTCAACATATATTTTGACACGCCAAAGACTTTTGAAATTCAAAACATAAAGCCTCTTGCTGGCTTAGTTGGTCTATATTTTATCTTTACGACAGATTGCGAAATTCAATATCCTTTCAAAAAATCAAGATTGCTTTATATTGGAATGAGTGAAAAAAAGACCAATAGTATTGGAAGCAGACTTACAGGGCACTTTGAAGGGAAAAGTAAAAACTTGGGACTTGTTAATTACAGAAAGGTTGGACAACTTAAATTCACGATTATAAATTTTGAAATGCTGAAAAATTTTTGGGAATATCGCATTGAAGACTTAGAAAGCTATTTCATTCTTGACTTCGTTGAAAATTATGGTGTTTATCCAATTTGCAACAATAAATCTGGATTTGAAATTTTAGAGAAAAAAATAAAAGCAAATTTTGTAATTGACTGGAAATATTTTGAATAAAAACAATGACTATGAATAATAAAATAAAAAGTGGAAAAGATGTGATTGACGATTTCTTTGCAGAAATTTATAACATACTCACCGCAGACAAAAAAACGGTTGACGCATTGGTTGAACTTCACGGACAAGGAAAACTTTCCGATAAAAATGTTCAAAACACGTTAGATACAATAGTTCAGAAAGAATTGAAAGAAATTGACAAAGAAGATGAGTAAGAATAAAATTAAATCCATAAATATTACTGGTATCAGAGGTGTCAGAGAAGAATTAACTCTTTCCCCTGATAAAAAATCCATATTGATTTATGGAGACAATGGAACAGGCAAAAGTTCCATTACTGATGCTTTAGAATGGTTTTACAATGACAGTATTGAACATCTAACTGGCGAAGAAGTTGGAGGTAAAGGGAAAAATGCTCTAAGAAATGTATTTCTTAATTCAAGTGATGAAGCCAAAATTGAAATTAAATATTCAAACAGCCAACTTGATAATGAGAAATCAATAACAAGTTTACTAAAAACTTTCAATTCAAATAGCTCTAAGGAATTTGCAGAGTATTTTGGTCAGTCACAATCGGAAAACTTAATTCTACGATACAGGGATTTGGTGCAATTTATTATTGCGACAAAAGGAGATAAACTTAAACATCTGCAAAATATAATCGGTTTTAGTCAAGTGCAAGAGCTTAGAAGTTTGCTAAAACTTGTTGGTGGACGAATTGCAAGAGGAATAAAAGCTGGTGGTTACAGTAATAAAAGAAGTGCCCAACAAGCAATTCTTTTGGAAAGTTTAGGGCAGAATATAACATCTTCAAAGCAATTCTTTGAAACAGTCTTAAAAGTGATTGAACCCTTAAAACTTGGAAAAGAAATCAAATCTTTTAAGGACGTAAAAACAGCACTCAAATCAATAGAAACAAACGAAGAAACTAAGATTGTTGAGCAAATTGCTTTTCACAATAAAGTTGCAGACACTTTAACAAGTTTAGAAACTGAAATTTCTAACATACATAATCAATACAAAGATTATTACGAATCATATATAGCTCTGCGAAAAGATGCTGACAAAATAAATAAACTTCAATTACTTGCTTTACTTTCTGAAGGCTTAAAGGTTTTGAAAAAAGACATCGTAAAAGATAATTTTTGTCCATTGTGCCAACAAGAAAAGGACAAGCTAAAACTTGCACAGGAATTAAATCAACGGGTTGATGATTTAAGAGAAATCAAAGCAGAACAAGACAAACTCAATGAAGAATGCGAAGAACTCACAAAAGCACTTCGTAACAATTACACCATAGTCAGTAGTTTATTAAAGGAAAAACATCTTTCCGAAAAAGAAAACGAAGAAACCAAAAAGAAGATTGAAAAAATTCAGAACTCAATAAAAGAGATTGGCGAAGATTTGAAAAAAGATGTTTTTTCATCAGAACCGCTAAAAGAATTTTCAAATATCAAAATTGACGATAAAGAAATAAAAGAAGTTATTGACATCGCTAAAGCAAAATCAAAAACGCTTTCAGACAGCATTAAAGGAAATTTAAAACTTCAAATTCACACAAAACTTTCAAGGGCATTAGATGCTTATTTGGCACATAAAAAACTTGAAAGAGAAGAAGAAATTCTAACGAAGCAACAAGTAACCTTTGAGGCTTTATATTCTGATTTTATTAAAAGGCAAGAAGAAGCATTACAAGGTTTTCTAACAATGTTTTCGGACGAAATAAACAGCTATTATGTTGAAATGAATCCGAATGAAAAAGTTGAAGACATTAAACTTGTTCCAATCAAAGATAAGAATGATGAGTTATCAGGAATAACGATTGAATACACATTTTATAGTGAAAGACAAACACCGCCAGTAGCATTATTAAGCGAAAGCCATATAAACTGCTTGGGATTAGCGTTCTTCTTAGCTTCGGTCAAAGCGTTTAACAAAGAGAATGAATTTTTTGTTTTAGATGATGTTATTTCAAGTTTTGATAGTACACATAGAACAAGATTTATTCGTCTTCTTGTAAACAAGTTTAACGACTATCAAATTATCCTGTTAACTCACGAAAAAGATTTTTTTGATATTGTGTCAAGTGAAGCGAAAAGGAAAAATTGGTTGATAACCTCACTTTCTTGGACAGCAGAAAAAGGAACAAGTTTTGAAACTCCACTTGTAGACTTAAGAACTAAAATTGAAGGTAAGTTTAAAGCCAAAAATATTGACGGGCTTGGCAACGACATTAGACGTTATGCAGAAAGGCAATTAAAACAAATTGCATTCAATGTAGAGGCAAGCGTTCCATTTCGCTACAACGACAGAAACGAAGAAAGAATGATGAATGAACTTTTATCTTCCGTTCAAGGAAAAGTAAACAAACAATCGCCAACAGATTTGAAAACCAAAAATAATATTGACAGTATAATGGCTTCGCCTATTCTTATCGGCAACAAGACATCACACGACAATACGTTTAAAGAAAACATAAACGACCTTGAAGTATTTTGGGAAGATGTAAAAAAACTTATTTTGACTTTCTATTGCTCAGAGGACAAGTGTAAATCTTTTGTTGCAATGAAAAATTTTGATAATGTAAACAACAAAATTCGTTGCAATTGTGGAACTATGAGTTACGAATGGAAAAAATAAGCCAACGCTTTTGGTGGCACATTTGCATTTTGCCGACACACAAAGCCAAACAAAAAATGCAAAAGAGCCACCAAGCCAACGCACCACGACAGACCAAATGAACGGACAACTACCATACGGACAAGAAGGGCGAACCGCTAACAAGGTATTGCCAAAAGCGGGGGTGACGAACTTCTATGAAACTTTTGTGCTATATTCAACTTTAGATTTTCAAATCAACTGTAGTGCTGAAACGCCCCGCCTTCGGCAATACCCGAACCGTTGATACGAAATTGCACCGCCACATTCCGATAAAATTCGAGAGATTATGTTGATGGGAAAACCAAATGGTTTTTGAGTTCGAACTTTGCAAATGGGATTTGCGAAAGACATATCTTTCAAGCGAATCGCTTAAAAAGTTCGACTAAGCTACACAAAAATTGGCAGAATGTCAATCGCTAATTTTAGTGATAGCTCATCAACATAATGGCCGGGACTTTTTGAAGACTTCGGAAATCGGGGATTTACAAAATCTTTAAAAAGTGTTTTATCAGTAATGTGGATAGAGCAACTATCGTACAACTGGGAGTTTTGCAAAATGCGCCGGATGTTTAACTTCGTAGAAACATTTGGTAGCGGCGCACTTCGCAAAGCTCCCGGACGTTAGCGGCAAGCAAAATAGACACCAGGTAGAACACTTTCAATATACAGGCAATGCAAGCAATTATCTTAATCGGAACTAATCATATTGAGCGAAAAGATGTACCCAGTCCTGAAAAGGCAACAGCTGGACACTTACTTATAAAAATGCATACCTCTGCTGTCAATTCCGGCGATAAATTGTTTATTGCGGGAGCTTTTCCTCGTGGTATTCCGGCAAGCAAATACAATATTGCAGGTGTGTCGGGTGTCGGCAAAGTAATTGAAGTCGGAGAAGGCGTCCCCGGCTATTATAAACATAAATACGTGACAATTTATCGTTCGCTAAAGTATAGCGAAGAAACAATCGGAACGTGGAGTGAATATGCACACCTGCACTATTTAAATTGTGCCGTGATACCAACCACCAATGTAGAGGCTTATTCTGGTTCGTTGGTGAATATCATTACGCCGTATGCTTTTCTAAAGCAGGCACAAACAGATGGGCATACAGCCCTCATCTGTACAGCCGGAAATTCTGCTACTGGCATTGCCCTGCTGGGGCTATGCCTGATGCACGACTTTCCTATAATTTCTATTGTGCGGTCTGAAAAAGGCAAAAATGAATTAGAGGCACTGGGAGCCAGGCATATTGTTGTTCAAAATGGCCCAGACTTCAAACAAAAGCTCCAGCAAATGGCGGAGCAATTGGAGGTAACAGTTGTTTTTGATGGCGTCGGTGGAGCCACCCTAAGCACTATTATTGATGTACTTCCTTTTAATACGATGGTGTATTGCTATGGATTTTTGGATAAAGAAATTCCGTTTAGCTTTCACACCACTATGCTTATGAGAGGCATTACGATTAAAGGTTTTAGCAATTTTAGAACGGATACTGTGCGAGATCCCGCCAATCTAGAAAAAGCATTTCTGGATATTAGCAGTTTTATTGAGCAGCCTTATTTCAAAACAAAAGCCGGTAAGCATTATAACTTACAGGAAGCAAAAGAAGCAATAAAATATTCTTCACCAACAGGCAGCAAAGCCATTTTAGCAATCTAATTTAAGACACCACGGCAAAATGATTAAACGATACAGATAGAACTGCCAGCCGCTAACAGGCAGTTTTGCGTCAGCAGGGGGCGACGAAAAAATTCTCGTCTGCAGTACTACTATCAGTTGCATATCCGGCTGACCGAACACAGATGAGCAATAGAATATGTTATCAACTTTTGTAACTTCGGTCGGCTGCAGTTCAGGGCTGGACGTTTTCCAAATGCCCTGCCGAACGCAAAGCTGTGGCCGTTAGCGGTCAGCTTAAAAGACGACACCAAGAAGAAACAACAGACATAAATGGCAAGAAAAAAACAGAATAGTAACCTACCTTCATTTGACGAACTAATCGTTCCGACCGTTAAGGCACTTATTGACTTGGGTGGCTCAGGAACAGTTGAAGAGATAAACACAAAAGTTTATGAAATTGCAAACATACCAGACGACATTTTACAAATTCCACACGGTGAAGAAGGAACAACTATTGAAGTAGATTACCGACTTGCTTGGAGTAGAACTTACTTGAAAAAATTCGGACTATTAGAAAATTCAAGTAGAGGCATTTGGGCTTTATCCAAAGCAGACATTGACGTTACAAAACTTGACCATATAGAAATTGTCAGAGCTGTTAGAGAGCAAGACAAACCAACTCAACCGAAAAGCAAAACCACCAAGACAACTGAAGAAGAGCTTCAACAAGAAGTAACAAACGAAGTTGACAACACCGAAGAGTGGAAAGAAAAGTTATTGAATGTGCTTTATAATATTTCTCCAGCAGCCTTTGAGCGACTTGCACAACGACTTTTAAGAGAAAGCGGATTTTTTCAAGTTGAAGTAACAGGAAAAGCTGGTGACGGTGGAATAGATGGAAAAGGAATTGTAAGAGTAAGTGGACTATTAAGTTTCCACGTTATTTTTCAATGCAAGCGTTACAAAGGTTCAGTGACACCAAGTCAAATTCGTGACTTTAGAGGTGCAATGCAAGGTCGTGCAGACAAAGGACTTGTAATCACGACAGGAACTTTTACAAGAGAAGCATTAAAAGAAGCAACTCGTGACGGTGCACCACCTATTGACCTTATTGACGGAGAACTTCTTTGCGACAAATTGAAAGAATTAAAATTAGGGGTTGACACTAAATTGACCGAAACTATTGACATAAAAAATGAGTGGTTTAACAACTTGTAAAGCGGACAGAAAAGAAAGCCGAACCGCTAACAAGGTATTGCCAAAAGCGGGGCTGAACGGCTTCGATTGGACATTTGTGCAAGGTTCAAGTGCAGTTCTTCAATTGAACTTTAGTGCTAAAAGTCCCCGCCTTCGGCAATACCCAAACCGTTAGCGGTCAGTTTAGGGCGACACTCAACAATAAAAACATTAGACAGAAGATATGGCAGAACTAAAATGGAAAGAAGCAATTGAAAAAGTATTGAATGAAGAAAAGAAACAACTTCATTATACTGAAATTGCAGAACTAATTGCCGAACGTGGTTACAGAAAATCATTAGGTGCAACACCGCAAGACACGGTAAGTGCAAATTTGACAACTGACATTAATACAAAGAAAGAAAAATCAATATTTGCAAAAACTGACAAAGGCTATTACATCCTGAGAAAGTTTTTAAACCAAACAGACGACAATTCAATTACCGATAGCGAACCTGAAATTGTAAATGACAAAATAGTAATAAAAGACAATCACAAAATCGTAAACGCCTTTGGAATTTATTGGAACAGAAATCTTGTTCATTGGAAATCCACACCAGATTTGTTGGGTATTCAACAAATCGGTGCGACAGAAGTAAATTTTAAAGACCAAATCGGAATATATTTGCTTCACGATAGCAGAGAAACCATTTACGTTGGACAAGCAATTGAACAACCACTTGGCAAACGTTTAAAAGACCATACAACAGATAGACTTGCAGGACGTTGGGACAGGTTTAGTTGGTTTGGGTTTTATCCAGTAACAGAAGACGCAAAATTGAACTTAAATGTAAAATTCAAAGAATTTACAATTCAGAACTTGGGCGATATTTTAGAAGCAATACTTATTGAAAGCATTGAGCCAAGACAAAATAGGAAACAAGGAAATTCATTTGTTGGACTTGAATATTTGCAACAAGAAGCACCAGAAATTAAAAAGAAATTGAAACAACAAATTATACAAGAATTGACAGACAAATTATAAAACCGAACCGCTAACAGGCAGTTTGGCAAAATGGCGGGTTCAGTGCTAAATTCAACGGCAGTTCTTCGATTAAATATTTATGCAAAACTGAACATTTGTGCTTCGATTTCCGCCACTTCGCCAAGCTGCAAAAACGTTAGCGGTCATTGTAACAGACGACCCAACGAAAAGAGAAACTTCAACTTTTAAAGCACTGAAAAAAATGACAAACGAAATACCGACAGTAGAAACACAAATGCTAATCAGAAAACCTGTAGCAAAAGTTTTTCAAGCGTTCATTGACCCGACAGTTACGACCAACTTTTGGTTTACAAAATCAAGCGGACAGTTGGAAGTAGGGAAAAACGTAAAATGGGAATGGGAAATGTATGGTTTTTCCACCAATGTTTTGACTAATGAAATTATCCCCAACAAACTAATTTCAACAGAATGGGGCGACCCAGCAACGGTAGTTGATTATGAGTTTACCGCAGTAACAGACGATTCGACTTACGTTGTAATAAAAAATTACGGCTTTGAAGAAACGGGGGACGATTTAATCCGAAAAGTTCAAGACAGCACAGGCGGTTTCACGACAGTTTTAGACGGATTGAAAGCCTACTTAGAGCACAATATCAAGCTGAATTTAATTGCAGACAAATTTCCAAAAGAAGTAATTAATCACGGACAATAAAAAAAAACAACGAACCGCTAACAAGGTATTGCCAAAAGCGGGGCTGAACGGCTTCGATTGGGCATTTGTGCAAAGTTCAACATTCGTTCTTCGATTCAACTTTTGTGCTGAAAATCCCCGCCTTCGGCAATACCCAAAACGTTGGCAGTAATGCTAAGGACGACCCGACTAAGAAAACTGAAAATACAAATGGAACAAAACAAACAAGCTTACAACAAAATAGCTGACCAATGGGCTGAAAGTAGAGATGGCTCATTTCTAAGTAAGCTGGTTGTTGAGTTTGCTTCAAAAGTGAAACCAAAAGGGAAAATATTAGACATCGGTTGTGGAACAGGGTTTCCTATTGACACATATCTTTCAAATCGTGAATTTGCTGTAACGGGAATAGACTTTTCAGAAAAACTTTTACAAAAAGCAATTAGCCGAAACTTGCCAAACACAACACTGCATTTGTGCAATTTTTTTGATTTTGTCCCCAATGAACGTTATGACGGTATCATTGCTTTTGACTCTTTTTTTCACTTCCCCAAGCAGAAGCAAAGATTAATCTATAACAGAGTAGCAGAATGGATGAATGACGAAGCGTATTTACTATTTACACACGGCAACGATGACGGAGAAAACAGCCAAGGAGAAATGTTTAGTGAAAAGTTTTATTATAGTAGCTTGAATAAAGTAAAATTACACCTGTATAATACCGACCATCCTGACCACCTGTTCCGATCATCGTGACCACCTGTTCCTACGATGTTGACCACCCCTTTATTTGACATGAGTGTGAGATCATTCCTGCGATGTTGACCACCCTGATAAGA